>Ga0207426_1000311_pt1 | contig 95578 bp, 88 predicted proteins | sample AraplaMF_Cvi_mMS_FD_184265 | JGI IMG/M metagenome (GOLD analysis project Ga0207426, IMG submission 184265) | Arabidopsis root microbial communities from the University of North Carolina, USA - plate scrape MF_Cvi_mMS (SPAdes) (version 2) | ecosystem: Host-associated > Plants > Roots > Endosphere... | reverse complement strand
TCACCCCAACCCCGCCGCACAGCCAGCGATAGGCCGCCTCGCTCGTGCACAGCCGATCCAGCAGCCGCGCGCTGCCGACCCCGTCCAAGGTCGCATACAGCCACAACCCCATCAGGATCGCCGGATCAATCGCCGGCCGGCCGCTCGACCCCACCCTCGTGCGCACCCGCCCGTACAGCATCGACAGGTCCAGACACTCGACGTAGTCCCACACCTGCCGCGCCAGATGCTCCGGCCCCAGCAGATCATCCAGGCAGCTCTCGTCCCATCGCTTCTGCCCTCGCTCCGCCGTCTCCAGACGCAACCCCGCCGGCCTGCCCTGTGCCATCATCGCCCCGCTTCGCTGGCCCCTGACCTAGCGAATCCTTCATCCCCGCCAAACGCCAGCGTTTTTTCACAGCCTCGAAGTGCCGCTGCGCAGACACGGGATCTCCGCGCACCCCGAGAGATCCCGTGCGCAGCGCATCATTTCATGCTGCGCTGCGCACGGGATGACGGGTCATTGTTTATGGTGCCTGGTATGTGAGTCCCGTCATCCGGCGGGGACCTGCGGCACCGCCAGGCGCTGCACCAGCAATGCCCGCAGCGCCGCCGGCTTCAGCGGCTTGTGCAGCAGCGGCAGGCCGCGGGCGCGGGCGGCGGCCTTCAGCGCCTCGGTGCGGTCCGCCGTCACCAGCGCGGCGGGCAATGGACGGCCAAGTGCCGCCTCCAGCGCATCGAGCACCTCGAGCCCGGTCTCCGTCCCGGCGAGATGGTAGTCCAGCAGCACCATGTCCGGCGCGCGACCGAGCGGCTGCAGCGCTTCCTTCGCCGCCACCGCGTCGGTCGCCGCCAGCACGGTGCAGCCCCAGCCCTCCAGCAGCAGCCGGGTCGCGGTCAGGATGGCGTGGTCGTTGTCGACGCAGAGGACCAGGCGCCCGGCCAGGTCGGTCGCCGGCGATCGCGGCCGGCGCGTCTCGGCCGGCCGCACCGCGACCGGCATCTGCGACAAGGGCAGCACCACCTCGAACACGCTGCCGCGGCCGGGCCAGGAGCGCACCGCCACCTGATGACCAAGCCGCGCCGCGATGCGCTCGACGATGGCGAGGCCGAGCCCCAGCCCCGCAGGTTCGTCCTCGCCGCCGGAGCCGAGGCGGCGGAACTCCTCGAAGATGGCGGACAGCTGCTCCGGCGGGATGCCCGGCCCGGTGTCCCAGACCTGGATCGCCAGGGCGCCGGCCCGCCGGCGGCAACCGACCAGCACCGTGCCCTGCCTTGTGTAGCGCACGGCGTTGGAGACGAAGTTCTGCACGATCCGGCGGACCAGGGCCGGGTCGGTCTGCACGGCCGCGGTCGACGGGACGACCTTGAGACGCAGGCCGCGGCGGCGCGCGATCGGCTCGAAGGGCAGCACCGCGATGCGCAGGATCTCGTCCGCGGCCACCGCCCGTGGCTGCGGCTCGACGGCGCCGGCGTCGAGCTTCGAGATTTCCAGCAGCGCCTGCAGCAGTTCCTCCACCGCACCGAGCGAGCTGTCGATATGGCCGACCAGCGGCGCCTCCGGCCGCCGGCCCAGGCGCTCCGCCAGCGTCGCGGTCAACAGGCGGGCGGCGTGGAAGGGCTGGAGCAGGTCGTGGCTCGCCGCCGCCAGGAAGCGGGTCTTGCCGAGATTGGCGGCCTCGGCCGCCGCCTTGGCCGCCGCCAGCGCCTCGTTCAGCGCGGTCAGCTCGCTTGTGCGCTCGGCGACGCGGCGCTCCAGCGTCTCGGCGGTCTCGCGCAGCACGGCCTCGGCCCGACGCTGCTCGGTGATGTCCTGGTACAAGGTGAAGAAGCCGATGACCCGGCCCTGCTCGTCCCGGTGCGGGATGTAGGTGCCGCGCGCCAGCTCGGCCCCGGCGGCGGCGAAGCCGATCTCGAACACCTGGCGCCGCCCGGCCAGGGCCGCGTCGATATAGGGCTTCAGCCGGGCGTAGCGGTCCTCGCCCAGGGCAGTGCGGATCGACAGCCCGTTGCTCTGCCCCCGCTCCAACCCCAGCGCCTGCTCATAGGGCCGGTTGGTGAAGCGGTAGCGCTGCTCGCGGTCGACATAGGCGATCAGGACCGGGACGTTGTCGGTGTAGATGCGGATGCGCCGCTCGCTCTCGCGCAACGCATCCAGCGTCTTCACCCGCTCGGTGACGTCAGTGCAGACCAGGACGAAACCGCCATCCGGCATCGGGTTGGTCTGCAGTTCCAGCACCCGACCGTCGGCACCGCGCCGCTCGTGGCTGTGCGCCCGCCGCCGCCGCTCGGGGTCGCGCTGCTCCTCCAGCAGCACCGAGAGATCGAGGCCGCTGGCCGGCCCCGTCAGGGTCTGGAGCGGCATGCCGATCGCGACCTGCGAGTCGGCCAGGCCCAGGATCTCGACGAAGCGGCGGTTCCAGGCGGCCAGGCGCAGCTCGCGGTCGAACACGCCGATGCCCTGGCCGATGTTGTCGAGCGTCGCGCTCAGCAGGTCGCGGTTGAAGAGGATCGCCTCCGACGCCTCGCGCAGCAGCGTCTGCGACCGGCCGATGGCGGTGCGGTGCCGGCGCATCGTCGCGGCGACCATGATGCGGGCCGATGCGGCGCCGATCGCGCCGCTCAGCAGCCGCTCGGTATGGTCGGCCAGGTCGCGGTCGCGCAGCACCGCCACCGGCCCGCCGAAGGCCAGATCGGCCCGGTCCGGCCCGATGAAGCGGGCGACCAGGGTCTTGAGGTCGTCGAAGGCCGCGGCGCGATACGTGGCCTGCGGCCGCTGCCGGGCCTCGACCACCGGGCCGATGAAAGCCTCGGCCTGCTCCCGGTCGCGCTCGCCCGCCTGGGCCCGCCGCGATACGCCGACCAGCAGCGCGGTGTTGAGCGCCAGGCTCCAGAAGGCCCCGCGGGTCAAGGCGTCGACATCGTCGCCGATGCCCCATAGCGCCCCCTCGATGCCGAACAGCGGCACCGACGACACCCAGTTGACCCCGGTCAGGGTCGGCGCCAGGAAGACCACGACCCAGACCAGGAAGCCGCCCGCCATGCCGGCGAAGGCGCCATGGCGATGGGCGCCACGCCAGTACAGACCGGCGATCAGCGCCGGCCCGAGCTGGGCCACGGCACAGAAGGCGATCAGCCCGATCGAGGCCAGCGGCAGGCGCCCGCCGATCACCGCGTGATAGGCATAGGCCAGCAGCAGGATGCCGAAGATCGCGATCCGGCGGATGCGCAGCACGGCGGGACCGAGGTCGCCGTCGCCGCGCGCCGCCATGCCGCCGCGCAGCAAGAGCGGCAGCACCAGCTCGTTGCTGATCATGGTGCTGAGCGCCACGGTCTCGACGATCACCATGCCGGTGGCGGCCGACAGCCCACCCAGGAACACGGCCAGCGACAGCAGTGGGTCGCCCGCCTGCATCGGCAGCGCCAGCACGAACAGGTCGGGGTCGGCGGCAGTGCCGAGCAGCAGCAGCCCGGCCACGGCGAAAGCCGGGACGAACAGGTTGATGGCGCCGAGATAGGCCGGGAACAGCCAGCGCGCCGTGCGCAGGTCGGCCGCCCGGCCGCTTTCGACCACCCCGACATGGAACTGCCGCGGCAGACACAGGAAGGCCAGCGCCGACATCACCGTGATCGACACCCATTCCGGTCCGACCGAGAAGCCCTCCAGCCGCGCCTGCAGCGCCGGCACCGACAGCAACCGCGCCGCCAGGTCGCCCGGGCCGTCGAACATGGCGAAGGTGACGAAGGCCCCGGCGGCGAGGATCGCCCCGAGCTTGACCAGGGATTCGAAGGCGATCGCCAGGATCATGCCCTGGTGCCGCTCATTCGCCTGGACGTGCCGGACGCCGAACAGGATGGCGAACACCGCCATGGTCAGGGCGACATGCAGGGCGGTGTCGGTCCACACCGGCGCGCCCCCTCGTCCCCCCGGCCCGGTGGCCAGCGCGCCGAAGCTGAGCGACACGGCCTGCAGCTGCAGCGCGATATAGGGCAGCACGCCGACCAATGCGATCAGGGTCGCCACCGCGGCGACCACGCGGCTCTTGCCGTAGCGGGCGGCGATGAAGTCGGCAACGGAGGTGATGTTCTGCTCGCGCGCCACCCGGGTGATCTTCTTCATCATCGGGAAGCCGAGGGTGATCACCAGGATCGGCCCGACATAGATCAAGGTGAAGTCGAGCCCGTGCGACGCCGCCCGGCCGACGCCGCCATAGAAGGTCCAGGAGGTGCAGTAGACCGCGAGCGAGAGGGCATAGACCGCCGGCTCGCGCAGGCCGGACCGCCAATAGGCCGGGCTGCGGTCGCCGATGAAGGCGACGGCGAAGAGCAGGCCGAGATAGCCGAGCGCGATCAGCCACAGCAGCCAGTCAGCCACCGCCCGCTCCCCGCATCCCGCGTTCGTTCCTCCCCATCATCCGCACAGCATATGCCGGCCCGCACGTGATGAAAGCAAATGAGTCCCCCTCCCGCGAGGGGAGGGGGACTTAAGAAAACCGGGCCGGGCGGAAGGTCGCCAGCTCGGGGCGGTCGGCGCCGCGCAAGACCTCATCGGCCACCGCGGCGCCGAGGAAGGCGGCCAGGGTGACGCCGCTATGGGTCACCGCGGCGTAATAGCCTGCGACCTGCGGCAACGGCCCGACGGCGGAGTAGCCGTCCCGCGGGATGGCGCGGATGCCCAGGCGCACCGCCTCCGGCTCCACCGGGCCCATGGCGGGAAGGATCACCTGCGCCTTGCGGATCAGCTCGCGCATCTCCGGCAGGTCGACGCTCGGCCGTGGCGCCGTGGCCGGGTCGAACGCGTCGTCGTTGCGGCAGACCAGCAGGCGGCCGGCGCCGTCCGGCCGGATGTCGCAGCCCGGCGCCTTCAGCAGGCGCTCGAGCCCGATGGCGACCGGCGGGGTGAAGGCCAGCAGCCCCGCGGTCGGCGCCAGCGGGATGCGCAGCGCCGGGTCGAAGCCGTCGGCCCAGCGGCCGGTGCAGTTGACCACGAAGTCGGCGGCATGGGTCGCGCCATCCGCTGTGGTGACGCCGGTGACCCGGCCGGAGCGCAACTCGACCCGCGCCACCCGGGCGCCGATCTCCACCCGCGCACCGAGGCGCCGGGCGGCGGCGAGCATGGCCTGGGCATAGACCACCGGGTCGACCCAGCCCTCCTCCGGGAACCAGGCGACCGGCGCGTCGCCGACCGTCGCCGGGTCGATGTCGGGCACCAGCTCGCGCAGCTGCGCGGCGGAGATCCATTCGGCGGCATAGCCCCAGTCGCGCAGCCGGTCGAAGCGCCGGCGCTGCTCCTCCCGCCCGGTCTCGTCGGCCCATTCCAGGCTGCCGTTCAGGTGCAGCCAGGGCGTGGCCGGGAACTCGTCGCGCAGCGCCGCATGCGCCTTCATTCCGGCCACATTGAGATCGTGATAGGCCCGCGGCGTCTTCCCGTGGGAGTTGACCCAGGCGAAGCTGGTGCCGGAGGTGCCGGCGCCGATCCGCGTCGCCTCCAGCACCGTGACCGACGCGCCGCCCTGTGCCAGGCGATATGCCACCGAGGCGCCGATGACGCCCGCGCCGATCACGATGATGGAAGCCATTCTGTCCTCAGTTCTTCTTCGTCTCTTCCAGGTAGAACCGGCCGAGCGGGTTCTGGCCGAAATTCTCGATGTTCTTGCGCGACACGCTGAGATACGGGCTGTAGTAGAGGTCGATCCAGTTGACGTCCGCCTTGGCCGTCTTCTGCAGGTCGACATACATCGCCTCGCGCTTGGCCGGGTCGGCCTCGACCCGGGCCTCCGCCACCAGCGCCTTCACCCGGTCGTTCTGGTACCGGGTCATGTAGTTCAGGTTGGTGTCGTGGCCGAGGACGAAGGTCGTCTTCTGGTCCGGGTCGATGATGTCGTTGGTCCAGTAGTTCATCGCCATGTCGTAGTCGCCCGCCACCTCCATGTCCCAGGTCTGGCTGGGGTCGACCTTCTGCAGGTTGGCGGTGATGCCGACCTTGGCCAGCTGCTGCTGCACCAGCACCGACACCTGCTCGTCCACCGTGTCGCCGGTCTGCACCAGATAGGTCACGGTGACGTTGCCGACGCCCGCCTGCTTCAGCAGTTCCTTCGCCTTCTCTGGATCATGCGGCCGGGCGCCGTTGTCCGCGGTGTAGTACAGCGCGCCCTTCGGGATGTAGGAGTTGGCGACGGTGCCGACGCCGAAGGTCACGGTGTCGACGATCGCCTTCTTGTCGATGGCGAAGTCGATCGCCTGCCGCACCTCCGGCTTGTCGAGCGGTGGGTGCGAATGGTTCAGCAGCAGGTGGTCCTCGCGGGTCGAGGGATCCTTGTGGACCACCAGGTTCGGGTCCTTCTCCAGCTCCGCCACCTTGGCGAAGGGCACGAAGATCGCGGCGTCCAGCTCGCCCGCCTGCACCTTCAGCATGCGGGTGTTGTCGTCGGGCACCGAGATCCATTCGACGCCGTCGAGGCTGACCTGGTCGGCCTGCCAGAAATTCGGGTTCTTCTTCAGCACCACCTTCTCGCCGCGGCGCCATTCCTCGACCTGGAAGGCGCCGGAGCCGACCGGCTTCTCGGCGAAGGCGTCCTCGCCGGCCTGCATCGCCTTCTCGGAGACGATCGAGGCGCCGGGCATCGCCAGCGTCGCCAGGAACGGCACCATCGGCTGGTTCAGCGTGATCACCAGCGTGTGGGGGTCCTTGGCCTCCGCCGTCTTGATCACCTTGTAGGTGTCGCTCCAGAGCGATCCGGGATTGTCGCGGATGCGGGTCAGCGAGAAGGCGGCGTCCGACGCCGTCACCGGGCTGCCGTCGGAGAACTTCGCGTCGCGCAGCTTGAGGGTGTAGACCGTGCCGTCGTCGGAGACGGTCCAGCTTTCGGCCAGGCCGGGGACCAGCTTCTGGCCGGATTTGTCGACCCGGACCAGCACGTCGAAGACGTTCGAGAACACCCAGAAATCGACGTTCTGCGACGTCTTGATCGGGTCGAAGGTGGTCCCGTCCTCGCGCCGGCCGATGGTCAGCACGCCCGCCGCCTCCGCCGCCGCCCCGCCGGCGACCAGCGCCGCCAGGAACGCCGCCGTGGCGATGCCGAGATGTTTCCGTTTCATCGTGAGCCTCCGTTGTTGCCCCGCCTCAGTTGCGGGCGGGGATTGCTGGATAGAGATGGCAGGCGGTGAAGCGCCCGTCGACCGGCCGCAGCGCCGGCGCCGCCCCGGTCCGGCATTCCGCCATGGCAAAGGGGCAGCGCGGATGGAAGGCGCAGCCCGGCGGCAGGTCGAGCGGGCTCGGCGGCTCGCCACCCAGCAGGTCCGCCGGCAGCGTACGGTCGGGGTCGATCTCCGGGATCGCCCGGACCAGGGCCTGGGTGTAGGGGTGCTTCGGCGTCGCGAACACCGCCTCCGCCGCCCCCTCCTCGACGATCCGGCCGAGATACATCACCGCCACCCGGTCGCACAGCCGCCGGACCACGGCGAGGTCGTGGGCGATGAAGATCAGGGCCAGGTTCATCCGGGCCTTCAGCTCGATCAGCAGGTTGATGATCTGGGCCTGGATCGAGACGTCGAGCGCGGCGACGCATTCATCGGCGATGATCAGCTTCGGCTCGACCGCCAGCGCCCGGGCGATGCCGACGCGCTGGCACTGGCCGCCGGACAGCTCGGCCGGGCGGCGGGCCGCATGCTCGGGCCTGAGGCCGACCAGGGTCAGCAGCTCCGCCACCCGTGCCGGGACGCGATCGCGCGGCACCTTGCGGTGGACCCGCAGCACCTCGGCGATCGCCTCGCCCACCGCCATGCGCGGGTTCAGCGCACCATACGGATCCTGGAAGATCATCGCCGTCTCGCGGCGCAGCCGGGCGACACCGTCGCGGCCGCCCGACGCCACATCGGCGCCGCCGAAGCGGATGACGCCGCCCGTGGTCTCGCCGAGCCGCAGGATGGCGCGGCCGAGCGTGCTCTTGCCGCAGCCGGATTCGCCGACCAGGCCCAGCGCCTCGCCCGGCGCCAGGGTGAAGGAGACGCCATTGACCGCCCGCACCAGCCGCGCCGGGCGCCCCGGCAGCTTCAGGCCACCGGCGCGGAAATGGACTTCGAGGTCCTGGACGTCGAGCAGCGTCATTACGCGTCCCCCTGCGCCCGATGGCAGGCCGCCATGTGGCCCGGCTCCGGCCAGGACGCATCCGGCCGCACCGAGGTGCAGCGGTCGAAGGCGCGGTCGCAGCGCGGGTGGAAGCGGCAGCCGGAGGGCAGGTTGGCCAGAGCCGGCGGCTGGCCGGGGATGAACGGCATCAGGTGGCCGCCCTCGCCGTGAGAGGGCTGGCAGGCGATCAGCCGCGCCGTATAGGGGTGCCGCGGCGCCGCCAGCACCGCCCGCTTGGCACCCGCCTCGCACAGCGTGCCGCCATACATCACGGCGATCCGGTCGCAGCTTTGCGCCACCACGCCGAGATCGTGGGTGATCAGGATGATGGCGACGCCGCGGCGGTCGCGCAGCTCCAGCAGCAGCCGCAGGATCTGCGCCTGCACGGTGACGTCCAGTGCCGTGGTCGGCTCGTCCGCGATCAGCACCTCCGGGTCGCAGGCCAAAGCCGTGGCGATCATCGCCCGCTGCCGCATGCCGCCGGAGAATTCATGCGGGTATCCCCCCGCCCGCCGCTCCGGGTCCGGGATGCCGACCTGGCGCAGCAGGTCGACGGCGGCGGAGCGCGCCTCGCGCTTCGAGGCGCCGCGGTGCAGCCGGATGCCTTCGGCGATCTGGTCGCCGATCCGCATCACCGGGTCGAGATGGCTGGTCGGGTTCTGGAAGATCATGCCGATCTCGCGCCCGCGCACCCGGCGCATCGCCTCCGGGTCCAGCTTCGCGAGGTCGCGGCCCTTGAGCAGCACCGACCCGCCGGCGATGCGCAAGCCGCCCGGCAACAGGCCGATCAAAGCCCGGCAGGTGACGCTCTTGCCCGAGCCGCTCTCGCCTACCAGCCCCATCACCTGCCCGGCCTTCAGCGCGAAGGAGACGTGGTCGACGATGGTCGTGGTCTCCCCCGCCCGGCTCAGGGCCACGGAGAGGTCGCGCACCTCCAGCAGCGGCGCGGTCATTCCTTCACTCCGAGCCATTCGCCGAGGCCGTCGCCGAGCAGGCTGAAGCCGAGCGCGATCACCGCCAGTGCCATTCCCGGGAAGGCGGCGATCCACCAGGCGCGGATGATGAAGTTCTGGCTCTCCGCCACCATCACGCCCCACTCCGCCGTCGGCGGCTGCACCCCGAGGCCGAGATAGCTGATCGAGGCGCCGAGCAGCATGGTCAGCACCACATCGGACATCGAGAACACGATCGAGCTGACCATGGCGTTCGGCAGGATGTGCCGGGCCATGATCCGCAGATGGCCGTAGCCGAGGCTGCGCGCGGCGGTGACGAAGTCGCTGGCCTTCAGCACCAGCACCTGGGCCCGCACCAGCCGGGCGTAGGACACCCAGCCGACCAGGGCCATGGCGATGAAGAAGCTGCCGAGGCCGGGGCCGAGGATGGCCATGATCGCCAGCATCAGCACCAGGAATGGAAAGGCGATGACGATGTCGACGACCCGCATGATCAGCACGTCGACCCAGCCGCCGAAATAGCCGGAGACGCAGCCGACCGCGGTGCCGAGGACGAAGGGGATCAGCACCCCGAACACGCCCATCATCAGGTCGATGCGGGCGCTCCAGATCAGCCGGGACAGCACGTCGCGGCCGAAATTGTCGGTGCCGAGCCAGTGCCCCGGCCCGGGCGGCAGCAGCGCGTTGGCGGTGTCCTGCTGGATCGGGTCGTAGGGCGCCAGCACCGGCGCCAGCAGCGCTACCAGCAGGAAGAAGCCGACGATGCCGGCGCCCCACCACAGCGCGCCGGGCACCCGCGGCAGCCTGAGCCTGAACCGCAACCGGGCGGCGGGCGTGCCGGCGACGGCGCTCACAGCTTCACCCGCGGGTCGATGGCGACGGTCAGGATGTCCGCCAGGAAGTTCACGGTGACGCTGGCCACGGCGAAGGCCATGGCCACGCCCTGCACCACCATGTAGTCGCGGGTGAAGATGCCGCGCACCAGCAGCTGGCCCATGCCGGGGATCGAGAACACGTTCTCGATGATCACGGTGCCGCCGATCAGCCAGCCGATGTTGACCGCCAGCAGGTTGATGGTCGGCACGATGGCGTTGGGCACGACATGGCGCCAGAACACCATGCCCTCGGGCAGGCCGCGCGCCCGCGCCGCTGTGGCCTGGTCGGAGCGCAGCTCGGCGATCATCGCGGCCCTGAGGGTCCGGGTCAGCACCGCCGACAGGGCGAGCGCAATGGTCAGCCAGGGCAGCACCAGATGGTGTAGCCGGTCGGCCCAGTCGTCGCCATAGCCCGCCACCGGAAACAGGCCGAGCGTCACGCTGAACAGGATGATCAGCATGATCCCAAGCCAGAACGGCGGCAGGCCGAGCCCGGTGGTGGAAACGATGCGGATGGCGTGGTCGGCCAGCCGGCCGCGGCGGCGGGCGGCGATAGCGGCGAAGGGCACGGCGATCAGCAGCGACAGCAGGACGGCGCCGAACACCAGCAGCAGGGTCGGCTCGATCCGCTCCGCGATCAGGCGCAGCACCGGGATCTTGTACAGGATCGACCGGCCCATCTCGCCATTCGCCAGGTTCTGCAGGAACAGGCCGTATTGCGTCCACAGCGGCTCGTCGAGCCCGAACTGGGCGCGGATCCGGGCGATCGCGTCCGGCGTCGCCTTGGTGCCGAGCAGCACCCGTGCCGGATCGCCGGGGATCGAGCGGATCAGCACGAAGGTGATGACGCTGATCCCGAACAGCACCGGGATCAGCTGCAGCGGACGGGTCAGGACGAAGCGGAAGCGGTGCATCGAGGGTCAGCCCGGGCGGCGGGCGGGCATCAGGCGGTCGCCCTGTGCGCCTTCAGGAAGTCCAGCAGCACAGGATAGTACGCGTGCGGCTCCTCGTAGAAGGGCATGTGGCTGGAGTTCGGAAAGACATGCAGCCGGGCGTTCGGCAGCGCCAGCTTCATGCGCAGCGCGCAGGCCGGGGTCAGCTCGTCATGCTCGCCGCAGGTGATCAGCACCGGCACGGTGATCCGGCGCATGTCCGGCAGCCGGTTCCAGTCCTTCAGATTGCCGGTGTAGAGGAACTCGTTCGGGCCCTGGATGGTGCCGTAGGGCCCCATGTTCCAGTCGTCGAGCGAGCGCTTGACCGGCGCCGGCCAATGGTCCAGCCGGCAGACATGGCGGTGGTTCAGGATGGTGATCGCTGCCTGGTACACCGGGTGGTCCAGCGTGCCCTCGGCCTCGTGCCGCTGCATCATCGCCACCGTCTCGGGGCCGAGCGCGGCGCGCAGCCGCTCCAACTCGCCGATCAGGTGCGGGATGTCGGCCGCCGTGTCCTCCAGGATCACCGTCTTCAGCGCCTCCGGATGGGTCAGCGCGTATTCGACGCTGAGCCAGCCTCCCCAGGAATGGCCCAGGAGATGCACCCGGCCGAGCCCCAGCGCCTGGCGCACCGTCTCCACCTCCTCGACATAGCGGGTGATGGTCCACAGGGCGGGATCCGTCGGCCGGTCGGAGGCGCCGGTGCCGAGCTGGTCGAAGGCGACGACGCGGTAGCCCTGGTCGATCAAACAGGAATGCGCGTCGCGCAGATAGTCACAGGGCAGCCCCGGGCCGCCATTGAGGCACAGCACCGTCTCCGGCCCCGAGCCGAAGCTGTAGGCCACGACCTTGTGGCCATCGACACGAATCTCGTCCCGCCGATCCGGCGCGATCTCCCGCCACATCCTGCCATCCCCGTCTTGATCTTTTTTGCGTCGCGGAACGCTAGACTGATCGGACAAATCAGACAAGACGGCCGACAGGGGAAGATTATAACCGAAGGTCGCCGGCCACCCTTGCGACGATGGCGAGCGCGCTGGGGCGCTCATGGCTGCGGGTGTCCTGCAGCCCGAAGGCCTGGAGCGACGACCGGATCGTCTCGATGATTCTCGCCTCGGGCTCGTCGTAAATGATCCAGACCTCCCCGCCGGGGCGCAGGCTGCCGACGACATGCGGCAGGGCCAGGCCGGGGCGGGTCCAGAAGCTGTTCACGCGGATGGCATAGATCCGGTCGAAGCCGCCCGGTTCGACCGGCCCGTGCTCGATGTCGCCCCTGGCGATGCTGACCTGCCCGGCCGCAATCGCCGCCGCGTTGACGAAACGCGCCCGGGCCACCGCGGTGTCGGAGCGGTCGATGGCGACGACGGTCGCGGTCGGCGTATGGGCGGTCACGACCTGTATCGCCTGGCCGGTACCGCAGCCGATCTCCAGCAGCCGCTCCTCCGATCGAGGGGCCAGGAGCTCGACCGCGGCCAGGATGCGGGGAGAGACCGTCACGCCTTGCCGTAGACCGGCACGATGGCGCCGCGGCCGACCTGGTTCCTCGGCGACGCCAGGAACAGGATCGTCGCCGCCACCTCCTCCACCTTCGGCCAGGCAGAGTGGTCGGCCTTGGGCATGGCGGCGCGGTTGGCTGGGGTGTCCATGGTCGAGGGCGCCACCGCGTTGACCAGGATGCCCTGCCCCGCCACCTCCTGCGCCAGGGCCACGGTCAGGGCCGCCAGCGCCGCCTTCGATGCGGTGTAGGCGGTCATGCCGGCGCCCTGGCGCCATTCCAGCGCCGGCCGGGCCGCGACATTGACGATGCGGCCGCCGCCCTGCCCCATCGCCTGCACCGCGGCACGGCAGCACAGGAAGGCGCTGACGAGGTTGGTGTCGAGCTGCTGCTGCAGCATCGCCTTGTCCGTGTCGCCGATCGGCGCCATGGCGAAGCCGCCGGCGACATGGATCGAGGCCCAGAGCCCGGGCAGCGCCGCATAGAACGCCGCCACCGCCGCCTCGTCGGCCAGGTCCGGCACCGGCGACAGCACCACCCGGTCATGGCCGCGATGGGCGAAGCGGCGCGAATCCTTCAGGTCGCGCACCGGGACATGGCAGGTGGCGCCGGCGTCAAGCAGCAGCCCGACCACCGCCGCGCCGAGCGCGCCGGTGCCGCCAGTGATGACCACATGACGATCCTGGAACTCCATGGAGCCTCCTCCTCAGGCCTGACGACGATCCTCCAGGATCATCGCCGAGGCCTTCTCGGCGATCATGATGGTGGGCGAGTTGGTGTTGCCCGAGGTGATGGTCGGCATGATCGAGGCGTCGGCGATGCGCAGGCCCGTCAGCCCGCGCACCCGCAGCCGCTCATCGACCACGGCCAGCGGGTCCTGGCCCATCTTGCAGGTGCCGACCGGGTGGAAGATGGTGGTGGCGATGTCGCCCGCCGCCCGCGCCAGATCGGCGTCGTCCTGCAGCGCCGGGCCCGGCCGCACCTCCTCCGGCGCGTAACGGGCCAGGGCCGGGGCGGCGCAGATCCGTCGGGTCAGCCGGATGCCGTCGACCGCGACGCGGCGGTCGGCCTCCTCCGCCAGGTAGTTCGGCCGGATCGCCGGCGCCGCGGTCGGGTCCGGGCTCTTGATCCGGACCGAGCCGCGGCTGTGCGGCCGCAGGTTGCAGACCGAGGCGGTGAAGGCCGGGTAGTTGTGCAGCGGCTCGCCGAAGCGGTCGAGGCTGAGCGGCTGGACATGGTATTCGAGATTGGCCGTCTCCTGCGCCGGGTCGCTGCGGGCGAAGGCGCCGAGCTGGCTGGGCGCCATGCTCAAGGGGCCGCTGCGGAACAGCGCGTATTCGACGCCCATGCCGATGCGGCCGAGCAGCCGGTTGGCCCGCTCGTTCAGGGTCGGCACGCCCTTGACCTTGTAGACCAGGCGCAGCTGCAGATGGTCCTGCAGGTTCTCGCCCACCCCCGGCAGGTCGTGCACCGGCTGCACGTCATGCGCGGCCAGCAGGTCGGCCGGGCCGATGCCGGAATGCTGCAGGATGGCGGGCGAGCCAACGGCGCCGGCGGCCAGGACCACCTCGCCGGCCGCGGCATAGGCCTCGGTGCCGTCCGGCCGGCGGAACACCACGCCGGTGACGCGCCTGCCCTCGAGATGCAGCTTCAGCACCTGGGCATGGGTCTCGACCGTCAGGTTCGGCCGCTTCAGCGCCGGATTGAGGAATCCCTTGGCTGTGGTCCAGCGGATGCCGCGGCGCTGGTTCACCTGGAAATAGCCGCAGCCCTCATTGTCGCCGGTGTTGAAATCCTCGGTCGGCGGGATGCCGGCCTCGGCCGCGGCCTGGCGGAAGGCGTCGAGGACCGCCCAGGACAGTCGCTGCGGCTCGACCCGCCATTCGCCGCCGGCGCCGTGGAAGGCCGAGCGGCCCTGCCAATGGTCCTCGGACCGGGTGAAATGGGGCAGCACGTCGTCCCAGCCCCAGCCGGCATTGCCGAGCTGCCGCCACTGGTCGTAGTCGCGCGCCTGGCCGCGCATGTAGATCATGCCGTTGATGGCGGAGCACCCGCCCAGCACCTTGCCGCGCGGATAGTTGATCGCCCGGCCGCCCAGCCCGGCCTCGTGCTCGGTCTTGAAGCACCAGTCGAGGCGCGGGTCGCCATGGGTGTAGAGATAGCCGACGGGAATATGGACCCAGATGGTCCCCGGCTTGCCCCCTGCTTCCAGCAGCAGCACCGAGGCCTTGGGGTCGGCCGACAGCCGGTTGGCCAGCACGCAGCCGGCCGAGCCGGCGCCGACGATGACGGTGTCGAACGTTCCGATCGTCCGCGTCATCGGCCCGCCGTCTTCTTCAGCACCATTCCTGACCCCGATCCGCCTTGGCTTTTGATACTCGATGCCGATCTTCCTACAAGGCCGGCGGCCATACAATCATTGCGACCTGGGCGCCCGCGACCCCGGCGACGCTCGACGGGCCGTGCGGCCCGCGTTAATCGTTCCTGAAGCGACACTCCGAGAGACAGGCCATGGCCAGCGACGTCGAAACCGTGACCGCCACCCCGGACTCGCCGCCGCGCCAGCGCATGGCGGCGCATCTGGCGGCGATCGGCCGCGGCCCCGGCCGGTCCCGGCCGCTGACCGAGGCCGAGGCGCAGGACGCCTTCGCTATCATCCTGGCCGGCGAGGCCGACCCGATGCAGGTCGGCGCCTTCCTGCTGCTGGAGCGCTATCGCGGCGAGACGGCGGCGGAGCTGGCCGGCATGATCCGCGCCGGCCGCGCCGTGGTCACCGCCGCCCCGGCGACCCGGCCGGCGCTGGACTGGCCGTCCTACGCCGCCGGCAAGACCCGCGGCGCGCCCTGGTTCCTGCTGTCGGCCTTGCTGGTCGCCCGCGCCGGCCACCCCGTGCTGATGCACGGCATCAATGTCCGGGTCACCGAGGGCATCGAGACCGAAGATGCGGTGCGGGCGCTGGAGCTGCCGGTGCCCGAGACCCCGGCCGAGGCCGCGCGGATCCTGGACGAGGCCCGCTTCGCCTATCTGCCGCTGCGCGCGGTCAGCCGCACCCTGACGGAGCTGATGGAGCTGCGGCCGGTGCTGGGGCTGCGCAGCCCGGTCAACTCGGCGGCGCGCCTCTTGAACCCGTTCGAGGCCAAGGCCAGCTTCGTCGGCGTGTTCCACCCGGCCTATCAGGACCTGCATCGCGACACCGCGCGCCTGCTGGGCCAGAGCGACCTCTGCGTGGTCAAGGGCGCCGGCGGCGAGGCCGAGCGCACGCCCTTGAAGGCGCTGTCGCTGCAGCGGCTGGTGGCCGGGGAGGCGCTGGACGAGACGGTGCCGCCGATCGTCGGCGACGGCCGCGGCGAGCGGCTGGCGCGCCACGACCTGGAGCATTTCCGCGCCGTCTGGACCGGCGCTGCCGATGATCCCGCGGCCGAGGCGACGGTGGTCGGCACCGCCGCGGTGGCGCTGGCCGTCATCGCCGGCGACAGCGGCGAGGCCGCCCATGCCAGCCACCTGGAGCGCGCGACGGCGCTGTGGCGCGAGCGGAACGCCTGACTTTCACTTCGGGTCGAATCCGAACACCGCTTCGTCGGGATCCGGCAGGCCGAGGATGGCGCGGGAGATGATCTGGGCGGCGATGGCGCTGAAGGTGAAGCCGTTGCCGCCATAGCCCAGGACGGCGAAGCACCGGTCCATGCCCGGGATCCGGCCGATTGTCGGCAGGCCGGTGCGGCTTTCGCCGAAGCTGCCGGTCCAGCGGTAGTCCGGCGTCGAATCCAGGGATGGCCACAACGCCGCGAGTTTGCGCGCGATCGCCTTGCTCTTCTGCCCGATCAGGGCGTCGCGCTTATCGTCATCGGCGAAAGGCTCGTCCTCGCCCCCGGCGACGACCCGCCCGTCCAATGTCGTGCGGGCGTAGAAATACGGGTCGCTGGCCTCCCAGACCAGGGCTCGGCTGGGCCATACGGTCTGCGGCGCGGTGGCGATCGCCCAGGTGGAGTGGATGTCGCTGGCCGCCGCCGGAACGAAGGGCAGCAGCTCGTAACCGGTGGCGAAAACCGCATGGCGGGCCTTGATCCTGGCCCCGTCCGCTGTCGTGACGGTCACGCCGGCCCGGCTCTCCCTCACCTCCCTGGCCTCGACCGGGGCGTGCAGCGAGGCGCCCCGCGCGATCGCCGAGCGCCACAGGCCGCCGACCAGGCGCAGCGGATCGGCCTCGGCGCTGCCCGCCGTGACGATCGCGCCTTCGACCTGGAGCGAGATCAGGCGGAGCAGCGCCTCGCCCTCGACGAAGCGCGAGCGCAAGCCGATCCGCGCCCGGGCCTCGCATTCGCGGCGCAGCGCCGTCAGGCCGAGCACGTTGCCCGGCAGATAGACCGAGGGCCGGTCCCGGAACCGGGCCTGGAGGCGGAGATCACGGATCCGCGCCCGCAGGAACCCGACGGCGGCCGCGCACCGCCAATAGGCCCGCGCCGCCTTCTCGCCCCCGACATCATCGGCCAGTTGGGTCAGCGGCCGGTCGAGCTCGGTGGCCAGCAGGGCCGTGCTGGCCGCCGAGGATCCGCGCCCGAATTCGCGGCGGTCGATGGCAACGACGCTCAGCCCTGCCTGCAGCAACGCATCCGCGACCAGGGCGCCCGACACCCCGCCGCCGACGATCACCGCATCCGCGACGCCGTCCCCGTCCAGCGGCGACGCGGGAATCCGCGGCATGCCGTTCATCGTCCACACCGGCTGCCCGGATCGAAGGTCAAGATGGCGGGTCATGCCGGCTCCAGGGGCGTCGAAGTCCCTGCGGAAACCGCGCCGCGCTCCGTCCCGTTCCCCGGGCGCGTACGGATCGGCATCGCAATGACGGCTCGGGGTGAACCGCCACCCCGCACCGCCATCGCGAGCCCCGCGGGGCGTGGCGAGCCGAAATCGGGCCGCTCGCATCGGCCGGATAGGCTGTTCACGCGATGTTCACTGCGCGCCCGCATCGACTTTGTTCATGATGTGTTCCATGGAAAGAAGCACGGACTCCGACCTCGACGTCCAGGCCCGCCGCCGCAGCCTCGCGCTGCGGCAGATCGGGATGCTCACGCGCATCGCCGAGATCGGCATGCGGCTGGTCGAGGCCGGCGGCGCCAAGGCCGTCGCCCAGGGCGAGCGGCCCGAGGCCGGGCATCGCCGGACGGAGCTAACCCGCCCGCCCTGCCTTCCACGCCTCGATCGCATCGGTGATCAGCTTATGGTCGTCCTCATGCGGCAGGCCGGAGACGCCGATGGCCCCGACCACCTGGGTGCCGATGCGGATCGGGAAGCCGCCGCCATGGTCGATCATTCCCGTGCGCACCGACGGGCTCTCGGCCAGGGTCCGGCCACGCGCCTTCAGCCGGTGGTGCAGCCACAGCGTGCTGTGGCCGAACTGGCGGACGGCGGCGAATTTCAGGTCGAGCCAGACCTGGTTGTCCGCCGCGGTGCCGTCGAGCGAAGCGGCGAACAGCACCCGGTCGGCGACCTGGATGCGGATGGCGACCGGCGCCGGCGCCGCCTCAACCAGCGCCCGGCCGATCGCCCAGGCTTCGGCGAAGTCGAAGCGGTCGAAGGCCAGCCGCGCCTCCTCGGCCTCCAGCTCGGCGGTGCGGGCGGCATGGTCGATCCCGGTCATCGGTCCCTCCTCGAATCTGCGGGACCGATCCTGCCACAGCCGCAGCCGGCATGGGGATGCGACGACCTATTTGACCCCGACCACCATCGAATAGGGCCCGACCAGGGCTTCCTGGCGGACCGAGACGAATCCCGCGGCCTGCAGCCAGCCGATGCAGTCGGCGCCGGTATAGTCGAAGCCGCCCGGCGTCTCGATCAGCATGTTCAGGCTCATCAGCAGGCCGGCGGCGTGCTTCCGCCGGTCGTCGTCGATCATCTGGTCGTAGACGATCAGCGCCCCGCCCTGCGGCAGCGCCGCATGGGCCTTGGCCACCAGCATCCGTTTCTGCTCCAGATCCCAGTCGTGAAGGATATGCCCCATCACCAGCACCTCGGCCGAGGGCAGATTCTCGTGCATGAAGTCGCCGCCATGAAAGCGCACCCGGCCGGCCAGGCCGCGCTGCGCCACATAGGCTTCGAAGACCGGCCGCACCGGCGGCAGGTCGAACCCGCCCGCCTCCAGATGCGGATGGGCGAGGGCGAGTTCGACCGGCACCGATCCCGCTGCCGCGCCGATGTCGATGACGCTGCGGACCCCGGCCCAGGGGAAGCGGGCGGCGAGCGCATGCGCCGTCGGCAGGCTGATGCCGGTCATGGCGTTGAGGAACCCGGCAAGGCCCTCGGGGCTGGCATAGATCGCGGCGAAGGGATCGCCGCCGGCCTTGGCCTCGTTCTGCGGCTGGCCGGTGCGCAGCGCCTCGGTCAGGTTCCCCCAGAAGGGATAGAGCCGCCGGTTGGCCATCTCCAGGATGCCGCCGACATAGGACGGCTTGCCGGCATCGAGATAGAGATCGGACTCGGCCGTGTTGGCGTAGACGCCGTCATTCCGTTCCAGCATCCGCAGCGCCACCAGCGTGTCGAGGAAGTCGCGCGCGCTACGCTGGTGCAGGCCGAGCTTGCCCCGCAGCGCTTCGAAGTCGAGCGGGCCGCCGGCCAGCGTGGTGAACACGCCCAGTTCGACCGCGCTCAACAGGGTCTTCGAGGCCCAGAAGCCGACCCCCAGTTGCATGATGAGGTCGGGCGTCACCGGGCCGGCAGGTGCCGTGGCATGATGGCTCTCCCCCAGGGGGCATGACGACCATCATGACGATCACCGGGCCGAAGCGGTCGCGGCAATCCCCCGATTGGGAGACCAATTGGGGGGCAGCGGCGGTGGGAAGATCCGTCAGTCCCCGTCGCGCAGGGTCAGCGAGCCGTCATTCAACCGGCAGCGCAGCACCGTCGCCGGCCCGAGCGCTTCATAGGTCGCCGGATTCAGGTGCTTCAGGCTGAGCTCGGCGGTGCTGTCTGGGAAGATCCGCAGCCGGATGTATTCCAGCGACATCGCGCCGTTCGCCGCCTCGAAGGCATGGGTCTCGGAGGTGGCGATGAATTGCGGCGTCAGGTTGTAGGTGGTGAAGGTCGGCACCGCCACCACCGGCGGGCCACCGGCGCCGGACGGGTCGAGGCATTTGGCGAGGTCGATCACCACGCTCGGCTTGTCGCCCTCGCGCAGCTCGCGGTCGAGCTTGCCGTAGTCCCAGCCGGCCCGGGCCGGAGCCGCGGCGGTGAGGAGGACCAGCAGTAACGCGGCCGAGGCGCGACGGAACGGGCGAAGGCGGATGGTCATCGGCTGCAAGTCCTTGCGGCGGAGTTGGTGGGACCGCGATCCTACTCGATTCGCGCCGATGGTGGACCGTGGAGGAAACGGGCGGCCGGGGTCCTGCCCGGCCGCCCGGCAACCTCAGGCGTCCTTGTCGGGATCGATCGGCCCGAGCTCGATGACGACGTCGGTCGGTTCGGGCTCATGCGGCGCCAGCGTCGTGCGCTCGGCATCCGCCCAGCTGGCCAGCTTGATCACCTGTCCTGCCGGCGCGCCGGCCGGCGGGATCTCGACCGCTTCGAGGATGTAGAGCCCCTCGCCGTCGAGAAGGAAGGTGTGCTCGCCGAACATGGTGCTGAGCTGGGACATCGCCGGATGGTTCTCGGGCAGGGCCTGGGCCCCGAACCGGGTCACCGTCCGGTCGACCAATGCGGTGTTGAGCTTCATCGCGTTGCTCCTGTCGATGGAGCCACCCCTCGGGGCGGCCTGTCGATCGGGTCGCGCCGGGCCGGATGCCACGGCGCGTCGCGGGACCTCCCACACTCGGGGTGGTGCGATTTCGGCCGTCCGCACGACATACCTAAGGGCTGAATGGCATCCTGCAACCCCGGCGCATCTATTGTTATGATGGCCCCCATGATTCGATCGAACCGAGGCGCAACGCCATGAAGCCGGAGGATCTCGACCGGCTGCCGCGCCATCTCGACCCGCGCCGCGATCCCTGGCGCCCGGCGATCCGGCCGCTGCCGCCGGGCCGCGCGGTGGCGGCAATCGGCGACGTGCATGGCCAGGCCGACCTTCTGGAAGCGATGCACCGGCTGGTGGCAGACGAGTTCTCGATCCTTCCCGCCGGCACCGAGCGCACGCTGATCCATCTCGGCGACCTGGTCGATCGCGGCCCGGAAAACCTGCGCGCCCTGGCGCTGGCGCGGCAGGGCGTCGCGGGCGCGGAGACCATCACCCTCTTGGGCAATCACGACGACCGCATGCTGGCGCTGCTGGACGGCGCCACCGACCACGCCACCCTGCAGTTCTGGCTGAGCTATGGCGGCGAGCGGGTGCTGGCCGAATGCGGCGTCACCGATCTCGACGGCGACTGGCGCGCCCGGGTGCGGGCGGCGATCGGACCCGAGGTGTTGGGCTGGCTGCGCGGCTGCCCGGTCACCCACCGGATCGGCGACCTGGTCTTCGTCCATGCCGGGATCGACCCGCAGCGCCCGCTGGCACGGCAGGATCGCCGCGCCCTGCTATGGATCCGCGACCCGTTCCTGGACTGGCCCCGCCCCTTCCCCGAGGGCGTCGCTGTGATCCACGGCCACACCCCGGCGGACCGGCTGGACCTGGACCATCCGCACCGCATCGACGTCGACACCGGCGCCTTCGCCACCGGCTGCCTGTCGGCGGTGCTGATCCATGGCGACCGGATGCGGGGCTTAAGGGTCTGGCGGCTCTAGGCGCCTTCCGGCTCGAGCGTGAACAGCTCCTGCGGCATGCGAACGCCGCGCAGGGCGTAGCGGCCGACGCAGACCAGCCCGGCCTCGGCCCCGCCCGCTGCCGCGGCGAAGGCGGAGGACACCAGCATCGACTGGTCGGCCGAGCGGCACATCTCGGCGATCCGGCTGGTCTCGTTCACCGCCGGGCCGACCACGGTGAAGTCGAGCCGGTGGGCGCTGCCGATATTGCCGAAGAACACCTCGCCGATATGCAGGCCGGCATACATCTCGGTCACCGGCTGGCCGGCCGCTTCGCGTTGCGGGTTCAACGCCGCGATCGCCGCCTTGGCCCCGCGCACCGCCGCCAGCGCCGCCCGGCAGGCCCGGGCACGGGCCTCGGCCCCGCCATCGTCCGGCCGGAAGATCGCCAGCACGCCGTCGCCGATCAGCTTCAGCACGTCCCCGCCCGCCCCCTGCACCGCCGAGATCACCGCATCGGCATAGTCGTTCAGCAGCGGGATGATCTGCTCCGGCGGCGCGTTATCGCTGATGCGGGTGTAGCTGCGCAGGTCGCTGAACCACAGCACCGCGTCGATCCGGTCGGCCACGCCGCGGGCGATCCGCCCGGACCAGACATAGTTGCAGGCGTCGCGGCCCAGATAGGTCTCCAGCAGCGTCGAGGCCATCCGCGCCAGGGTGGTCGCCTTCATCGCCATCGCCAGGCCGGGCAGGACCTTCAGCAGCCCGGCGATCTCCTCGTCGCTGAAGCCGCCCGGTTGGTCCGTGGTCCAGGACGAGAACAGCCCGTCCCAGTCGGCGATCGCGCCCTCGGGCTCGAAGCGGTTGAGGATGCCGAGATAGTCGGTCATCCCCTCCTCCGCCGCCGAGGCCACGGCCGGGAATTCGGCGCAGCTTTCCGGCGTGACCCGTCGGCGCATCCAGTCCTCGCCGGTATCGATCAGGTGGAAGAACGGGCTGGCGCGCCACTTGTCCTCGCGCTCGCCCGCGATGGTGCGGCCATAGCCGGTGAAGCTGGCCTCCGGCTCGCCGCGGCGCCAGCGCACGGCATTGCCCTCATAGACTGGGTGCAGCGTATCGATCACCAGCAGGCCGCTTGCGATCGGCAGGCCGGCGAATGTGGCGCGGGCGCAGAAGCCGGCCAGCAGCTCGATCTCCGACAGGCCGATCAGCCCCGCCTCGGTGGTCCAGGCGGACAGCGCGTTTAGCTTGGATTCGTCCATCGATTCTCCTCGACCGGAAGCTTTACACCAACCGGGAGGCCGGCGCAGCGGCGGCAGGCCGCGCTACGGCTTCGCTGTGACCTTGGTTCGCATGATTTCATACCGAACAGGCATGGGATCGGTCCTGGCAGCGTTCCCATCCCGCCGATACCTATACCGAAGCGGCAGACGTCATGACGGTACACGATCTTCCAGGACCGGTTCATGAGGTCGCCTCGGATGAGCAGCAGTGTCGAGGAGAAGCTGTTGAAGCTGTCAGCAGATTTCCGCAATTGGTGCGAGAAGGTCGCCCTTGTCCCGCCCGCAGCCTGGACGACGGCCGGTCCTGCCCGGGCATCGGTTGCGCGCGCCGCCCTGCCGGCGAATGCGCCATTGATTCACGCGCCGGACCACGTGTCCGGCACCGGCACGGCGGAGCCCACAGGCAATGCCGGCGAGGCCGCAGATGAAGCCGGCTTCGAGCAGCAGGGCGATATCCTGGTCAGATATTTCAATCAGACCAAGGATTTTCCGTGGATGCGGATGAAGGTCGCCGCCCGCGACCGCGGCCGGGAAGTCAGCCGTTTTCCCCTCACCGAAGAAGGCGTCTGCGCCGCACTGACCTGCCACTACATGCGGATGCATTTGCAGGGAACGGACGGCAGCTTCTTTGATTGGATCAGAACCCCCGGCGGCATCTCGTCGGTCATGAACGACCAACTGGTCTATGAGGGCTATCGCCGTGGCCGCATGGGAATCAGGCTGCAGGAGACCGCCGCGCCCGATTTCCGCGGCGTCATGGGAGGGTTGCTGGAGGAGGCCGGCCTCAGGCACCAACTGACGTCACCCGACCGGGATTTTGACACGGACGAGTTCGTGAATTCCGTTTCCGCCATCGATCCGCAATCGGGCAATGCATGCCTCTACAGGCTGATCAATCTCGATCTCGGCGACTCCAAGCACAGCGTCGGTGCGATCATCGACACCGAAAGAGGAGATTATACGTTCATCGATACCAATCTCGGCGTCTTCAAGACCGATTCGATCGATCGATTCGAGGTGATATTGGAGAGAGCTGCCGATATGGCCTATGACGATGTGGTCAGCTTCACGACCCTGACATTTCTGGACGACAGGATCGGGTTGGCGGGTATGAATCTGTAGGATCGGCTTCGGCCGGCGGGCTCGCATCGTCCACGCTCACAGCACCCCGAGCAGCCCGTCGGCCAGCAGCTTCAGCCCGATCGCCACCAGCAGCAGGTGGCACCAGAGGTACAGCCGCGCCTCGTCGATCCGGTCGTGGAAGCGACGGCCGATCCAGACGCCGAGCGGCACCACCGGCGCCGCAGCGGCGATGGCGGCGAGGTTCCGCGGCTCGAGCACGCCAAGATAAAGGTAGGGCACCTGCTTGGCGATGTTGCAGAGCATGAACACGATCGCCGAGGTGCCGGCGAACACCGTCTTGTCCAGCCGCTGCGGCAGCAGGTAGATCGCCAGCGGCGGGCCGCCGGAATGGGCGACGAAGGTGGTGTAGCCGGTCAGCGTGCCCCACAGCGCCGCCCGCCGTCCGGAGGGACCCGTGCGAGGCTGGTCGAGCCGGCGGCGGGCGAACCAGCGCAGGGCGAAGATCAGGGTGACCAGCGCGATCAGCAGCGTCACCCAGGCCGGATCGACCAGGGCGAAGGTCAGCCCGCCCAGGGCGATGCCGCACAGCAGCGGCAGCAGCAGCAAGCGCAGGTTCGGCCGGCTCCACGTCCGCGGCGGGAAGGCCCAGACGGTGAACACGTCCATCAGCAGCACCAGCGGCGCGATCACCGCCGCCGCGTCCACCGCCGGCATGACGAAGGACAGCGCAGGGATGCCGATGATGGCGAAGCCGCCGCCGAAGCCGCCCTTGGTGAAGGCGATGACGAAGATGGTGCCCAGCAGCACGGCGAGGAGGATGGGATCGGTCGGCATCAGCGCGACCATGGCCGGCCCGGGCCGCTCCGCTCAACCGCCGGATTGCGCCGAGGGCAATTCATCGCAACTGGAAGGGACAGCATGGGTATCTGAAGGCTCCATCGACGTACGGCGTCGACGGTATGCCAGAGCCATCACCTGGCCGGCTAGGTCGACTTGATCATGGCCAGGCGCCCTGACATGGTCCCCGCCGGACGAGCGAGGATCCGCCGATGCTTCTGCATTCCCTCTATCTGATCGCCATCGTCGCCGAAGCCATGACCGCGGCCTTGGCCGCCGGCAGGCGCAGCATGGACTGGGTCGGCGTCTGCCTGCTGGGATGCGTCACCGCGCTCGGCGGCGGATCGGCTCGGGACATCCTGCTCGACCACCATCCACTGTCCTGGGTGGAGCATCCGTCCTACCTGCTCCTCACCGGCGGTGCCGCCTTGCTGACCATCGCCGCGGCCCGGCTCATGCATCATCTGCGCAAGCTGTTCCTGTTGTTGGACGCGATCGGCCTCGTCGTGTTCACGGTGATCGGCGCCAATGTCGCGATGGCGCTGGACCTGCCGATCCTGATCGTCATCGCATCGGGCATGATCACCGGCTGCGTCGGCGGCGTGCTGCGGGACATGCTCTGCGCCGACATCCCGCTGCTGTTCCGCAGCGAGCTCTATGCGACCGTGTCGGTGGTGACCGGCGGCGTCTATGTCGCCGGCTTGTCCGCCGGCATCGGCCACGACCTGGTCACGGCGGCGGCCATGATCATCGGCCTGGCCCTCCGCCTGCTCGCGCTCCGGTTCAATTGGAGCATGCCGAAATTCGTCTATACGCACGATCTCCACTGATCCCTACCCTGTACCCGGAAGCTGGCGCGGTACCGGCCGGGATGACGCCGAGGCGCCTGGCGAAGACCATGCGCATGCGGTTGGCGCTGCCGAAGCCGCAAGGGGATGGAGGATGGCACAGCTGGATCGTAGACTGGCAGAGAGCCGATCGCGTGCCGGCACGATACAGGAGTGGGAGCGCCCTCGATGGCGGGAGAGCGATCTTTCGGATTTGCGCCCGCCCAGGATGCGCCGATCCCCTATTTGCAGAGGATTCGGACCTACTATCAGGCCCTGGGTTACGGCGCGCCCTATGAATGGGCGCATTACGCAGGCGTGCCGTTCCATCCTCCGGACAAGCCGCTGTCGGCGTGCCGGCTGGCCATCATCACCACGGCCGCCCCCTACCAGCCCGGCAAAGGCGATCAGGGGCCCGGGGCCGCTTACAACGCGGCGTGCAAATTCTACTCCGTCTATTCAGGCAGCACGGCGGAGGCTCCCGATCTGCGGATCTCCCACGTCGCCATCGATCGCAGGCACACGACGGCCGAAGATCCCGCGACCTATTTCCCGCTGGCCGCCCTGCGCCGAATGGAGGCGTCGGGCCGGATCGGTGCCATCGCGCCTCGCTTCCACGGCCTGCCCACCAATCGCAGCCATCGCACGACGCTCGAGGTCGATTGTCCGGAGATCGTTGCCCGTTGCCAGGCGGATGCCGTCGACGCGGCGATCCTGGTTCCGAACTGCCCCGTCTGCCATCAAAGCGTCAGCCTCGCCGCCCGGATGCTGGAGGAGAGCCACATTTCCACGATCGTCATGGGGTGCGCCAAGGACATCGTCGAATATGTGGGAGTGCCGCGTTTCCTGTTCTCGGACTTTCCGCTCGGCAACGCTTGCGGGAGGCCGCGGGACCCGAAGTCGCAGATCCTCACGCTCGATCTGGCCTTGGCCGTGCTGGAGCGGGCCCCCGCGCCGCGCACCACCGTCCAATCCCCTCTGGTCTGGAGCTCCGACCCGGATTGGAAGCTCGATTACTGCAACATCGAGCGGCTCTCACCGGACGAGATCCAGCGGCGCCGGGCGGAGTTCGACCGGCAGAAGACGATCGCCCAGGCTGTCCGCGACCAGCCTCCGGATTGAGCGGCACGAGGCTCTATGCCGTCCCGCCCGCCCCCTGCACCCGGAAGCTGGCGCGGTACTGGGCCGGGGTGACCCCGAGGCGCCTGGCAAAGACGATGCGCATGCGGTCGGCACTGCCGAAGCCGCAATCATAGGCCACCGCCTTGAGGGCACGGTCGCTCCCCTCCAGCAGGTTGCGGGCGGCGTCGACCCGGGCGCGCTCGACGAATTCATGTGGCGTCACGCCGCTCTCCTGCACGAACAGCCGCGCCAGGTTGCGGCCGCTCATGCCCGCCACCCGGGCCAGGTCCTCGACCGTGAAGGCGGCGCCGATGTGCTGCATCACATGCGCCTGCACCCGGGCGATCGGCGAATCCGGGTCGGCCGGAGCGGTCAGGAACGGGCTGAACTGCGACTGGCCGCCCTGGCGCTGCGCCACCACCACCAGCCGCTTGGCCACCGCCAGCGCCACCCGGGCGCCGTGCTGCTCCGCCACCAGCGCCAGCGCGAGATCGATGCCGGCGGTGACCCCGGCCGAGGTCACCAGCGCCCCGTCGCGCAGATGGATCCGGTCGTGCTCGACCTGAGCTCGCGGGAACATCTCGGCCAGGCGCTGCGCGTTCTGCCAATGCGTGGTCACGCGACGGCCGTCCAGCAGCCCGGCATGGCCGAAGGCGAAGGCTCCGGTGCAGATCGACCCGTGCAGTTCCGCCCGCTTCGCGGCCGCCGCCAGCCAGGCGGACAGCAGCGGGTCCGGCGCCGCCGTCGGCAGCCCGGGACCGCCGGCGACCAGCACCATCGAGAACGGCTCCATGGCTTCGCCGAAGCTGCGGTCGGCGACCATCTGCATGCCGTTCGAGGCGCGCAGCGGCGCGGTGTCGGCGGCGACCAGCAGCGTCTCGTAGCGGTCGGCCCTGTCGATGAAGCCGTTGGCTTCGGCGAAGACGTCGACCGGCCCGGCGACATCCAGCGCCTGCACGCCCGGGAAGATGGCGATCGCAACCGTCCGCACGGCAATCCCCTTCTGCTGTCGGCGGCCGATCCCGATGACCGGCGCAATGTCCGATTCCCACGTGCGCTTGTCCGGAAGCGCCGCCCCGCCGGCGTTGAGGCGACCGATGCCGGCGGCTCACATCAAGGGCATCGAAACTCTCAGACGGAAGGTCCCCATGTCCATCGCCGGCATCCGCATCCCCGACAGCGCCATGGCGCGCGAGATCACCGAGCTGGTGCGCGACACCGAGAGCGAGCTGCTGTTCCACCACTCGACCCGGGTCTATCTGTTCGGCGCCCTGACCGGGCAGCGCAAGGGCCTGACATTCGATCCCGAGCTTCTGTACGCCGGGGCGATGTTCCACGACATGGGGCTGGTCGACGCCTATTCGAGCCCCGATCTGCGCTTCGAGGTCGACGGCGCCAACGCCGCGCGCGACTTCCTGAAGCAGCATGGAATCGCCGATTCCGATATCGACCTGGTGTGGGATTCGATCGCCCTGCACACCACACCCGGCATCCCGGAGCACAAGCACCCGGTGGTGGCGCTGGTGACGGCCGGGGTGGAGATGGACGTGCTGGGCCTCGCCTTCCACGACTTCACCCAGGAGCAGCGCCGCCAGGTGGTGCACGCCCATCCGCGCGGCCCCGACTTCAAGCACGGCATCATCGAGGCCTTCGCCCACGGCACCATCCGCAAACCGCAGACCACCTTCGGCAATGTGAAGGCCGACGTGCTGGCCCGAATGGACCCGAGCTACAGGCGGGTCGACTTCACCGAGGTGATCCTCAATTCGGATTGGGAGAGCTGAGGGACTGCCGCCGCTCCTCCTGAGTCCCCCTCCCCTCGCGGGAGGGGGACTCGGATTTGCCCGGCCCTGGACTCTCGCCCTCGCTCGGCCCATCTTTGGCGCATCATGACCGCTCCGGGATACAGCATCTGCGCCGCCGACGGCCTCGGCCGGTCTTTGCGGCTGTGGCGCGCGCTGCGGCGGGTCAAGCAGGCCCATGCCGCCGAGCTGCTGCGCGTGTCGCAGGCGATGGTGTCGCGCTGGGAGGCCGGCACCCTGGTCCCCGATGCCGAGGAACAGGCCCGTCTCCGCAAACTGATGAGTGCCCGCCTCGACAGCGCGGGCGACCAGGCTTTGGCCCGGCTGGTCACCGACTCCGCCGCCAGCGCCCATCTTGTCTGCGACCTGACGCACCGGCTGCTCGCCGCCTCGCGCGGGCGCAGCCGGGACTGGAACTTCCGCACGCCGGAGCTGCTGGGCGTTTCCCTCTGGAGATTCGCCACGCCGGAGATCCAGGCCGCCGAGGCCGCCCTGACCGGTGACGGCTGGTTCGAGCCCGAGCCGCCGGCGGTCGAGATCGCGACCAGCGCCAATGGCTCGCCGATCGTCCCGATCCAGGAAGGCCGCATGCGCTGGACACGGCTGCAGCTGTCAGACGGCGCCTTCGTGCGACTGGCCGAGACCATCACCTGACCTCCGGCGGGACCTTTCTCAGGAACCCTCAATCCGTCATCCCCGCGAAAGTGGGGATCTCGTCACGCTACGACCGGACAGAGATTCCCGCTTTCGCGGGAATGACGACAAAGGGATGGATTGCTGTTCTGAAAGAACTCTCGGCCGCCTGAATATCTTATTCAGCCGCCCCTCCCCGCCCATTCGGTAGAATCGCGCCGTCCTGCACACGGAGTGATCATGTCGTCCCGCGGATCCTGGCTGGCGATCCTGGTGATCTATGCCGCCGGCGTGGCCGCGGCGGCGCAGCTCGGCAAGCTGTCGGCGCTGCTGCCGCCGATGCAGCACGATCTCGGCCTCGATCTGACAGTCGCGGCCCTGCTGGTGTCGCTGCTGGAGATCGGCGGCGCCACGCTGGGGCTGTTCGCCGGGGTCGTGATCAGCCGCGTCGGCGCCCGCCGCGCCCTGCTGGCCGGGCTGCTGCTGCTGGCCGTCGCCGCCGCCGGCATGGCCGCGACCTCGGCCGTGGCCGGGATGTTCCTGTGGCGCATCGTCGAGGCCGTGGCCTATCTCGCCGTTGCGGTCGCCGCCCCGACCCTGACCATCGCCACGGCATCCCCGGCGCAGCGGTCGAGCGCGCTGGCGCTGTGGAGCACCTTCTTCCCGGTCGGCTTCGCCACAGGCAGCATCCTGGCCGGCCTGGGCGTCGAGGTCGCGCCCTGGCGCTGGGTGCTGCTGGGCAGCGCCGCGCTGACCGCCCTGCTGCTGCTGCCGTCCTGGCGCCTGCCGACGCCGCCCGAGGCCGCGCCGCGCCGGGCTGGGGGCGCCCGTCCCACCCGGGCGCCGCTCGGGGCCTGGCTGATGGCGATCGGCTTCGCCTGCTACACCACCTTCGAGGTCGGTCTGCTGGCGGTGATGCCGGCCTATTTCACCGGCCAGCGCGGCGTCTCAGCCTCGACCGCCGGGCTGATCACCGGCGCGGCCGCCTTCGCCTCGGTGCTGGGCGGCCTGGCCGCGGCCTGGTGGATGCGGCGCGACCGGCCGCTCGGCGGCTTCACCGCTTTCGGCGTCGCCGTGCCGGCGCTGCTGCTGTTCGCCGTGTTCACCCCGTCGGAGGGGTCCTGGCTCTGGCCCGCCGTGGCGGCGACGCTGCTGAACGCGATCTCCGGCGCCGTGCCGGCCGTGGTCTTCGCGCGCCTGCCGGACGCGGTCGGACCCGGCGGCGACATGGCCACCGCGAACGGGCTGCTGGCCCAGGGCGGCGCCTCCGGCTCGCTGCTGGGACCGCCGCTGCTGGCCGCCGCGGCGAGCCATTGGGGCTGGCCTGCCGCGGCCGGCGCCGGCCTCGCCGCCTCGGCGTTGTGCCTGCTGCTGCTCGCTTTGGCCCAGCGCGGCCATGACGGCGTGGCGGCGGTCAGCCGCCGCTGATCGCGGTCAGCACGAACATCTGCACCCCCGGCTCCAGCTTCGTCTCCAGCCTGGCCTTCCGGCCGTCGACGAAGATGTTGATGTGGCGCCGGATCGCCGGGCTGGAGTCGCGGATACGGTCGCCCATTCCCGGCCAGCGCTGGTTCAGCCCGTCGATCGCCTCGGCCACGGTGCCGGCGCGCAGTTCCACCCGCGGCGGCGCACCCGGAAACAGGATGGTCAGCACCGTCGGCAGCCGCACCAGCACGGCCGGCGCCTGCTGTGTCCGCAACTCGGCCATCGCTCAGCGGTCGACCACCAGGGTCTCGACCGACAGGATCGAGGGCAGGTGCTGGGCGACGCAGTCCCAGTTCTCGCCCTCGTCGGCGCTGGCGAACAGCGCGCCGCCTGAGCTGCCGAAATAGACCCCGGCCGGATCCAGCCGGTCGGTCGCCATGGCTTGGCGCAGCACGCCGAAGAAGGCGTTCTCCTGCGGCAGGCCGCGGCGCAGGTCCTGCCAGCTGGCACCGCCGTCGCGGGTGCGCCAGACCGCGGCCTTGCCGTCCGGCACGAAGCGGCCCTTGATGTCGCCGTTCAGCGGCAGCAGAAACAGCGTGTCGGCGTCGCGCGGATGGGCCGCGGCCGGGAAGCCGAAGCTGGAGGGCAGCCCGGCCTCGATGCTGTCCCAGCGCCGGCCGCCGTCGTCGCTGCGGTACATGCCGCAATGGTTCTGCTGGTACAGCCGCTCCGTCCTGCCCGGCGCCATCACCAGGCAATGCACGCATTGCCCGAACTCGGGATAACGCTGGTCCTCGGGCATGAAATCGGCACGGGTGCCGCGGTTGCGGGTCTCCCAGGTCTCGCCGCCATCGGCGGTGTGGAACACGCCAGCGGCGGAGATGCCGACCCAGATCTTGCCTGGGTCGTCCGGGTGCAGCACCAGGGAATGCAGGATCAGCCCGGCCCCGCCCGGGCTCCATTCCGGTCGGGTCGGATGGCGCTGCAGCCCCTCGACGTGAGTCCAGGACTGGCCTTGGTCATCGCTGTGGAACAGGCCGGCCGGCTGGACGCCGGCATAGACCCGCCCATCGCGCACGCCCAGGCTCCACACCGCCTTGATCGGCTCCTGCCCCTCCGCATAGGCCAGCCCGTCGCTGGAATGGGTCCAGGTCTCGCCGAGATCGGTCGATTTCCAGACCGCCGGCCCGAACCATTCATTGCCGCCGGCGCCGTAGATCGTGCCCGATTCCGGATCGGCGACGACATGGTTGATCGGCCAGGTCTCGCAGAACGGCCCCCGCAGCCGCCACGACCGCCGCGCCGTGTCGCTCTCGGCAATGAACGCGCCCTTCTTGGTCCCGACCAGGACCAGGATCCGTTGTCCCATGCTCGCGTCTCCCTCGCCCCGCCGACCGGTTGTTGGTTTGGTCCGGCGGATCCCATATTTAACTTTTCAGTTAAGTTATGGCAGGGCGACGCCGCTGTCAAACCCGGCAGGCAGGTCCGACCGCGTTTCAGCGGAACTCGAGCGGAACCGCCGACCATGCGCCAAGCATATGGCCGGATCAGACCATCGCATGAGGATCGAGCCGATCCTGCCCTTATGGTCGCGACGGATTGCCTGAGCAGGCGCCGACAGCCGCCGATCAGACTCCGTCCGCACGGCTCGTGACTGCTGCAGCAAGGAGGCCTTGAGAATGAGTGACATCGCGGAAACAGCGCTTCAAGAGGGACCAAGCTCGATACCCATGCGGCGCAACCGGGCTGCGCCTTTGGTGCAGGAGCACGACGCCGAAACCGGCCTTCCCCCGCTGCCGCCGAACCTGCCCAGCTGGCTGATCGCGGCGACGGACGCGAGCCCCGCATTGATCGCGTCGCTCGCCGACTCGCCGGAAGCCGTGGCCGGGGTGCTGACTGCGGCGAGCGATCAGGCCCGGACTGCGCAGAACAGAATGATCACCCAGCGCCATCAGGGAGCGCTGAGCAATTTTCTGCGAGGGACCACGACCTATACCGATGTCACGAATTCGCCTGAGTTCAGGGCCTTGCTGCGCAACCTTGATCTCCCGCAGAACCCGAACGAAGACGATCATCGGCGCCTTCTCGACACGGTCAGGGACTCGTTCGTTGCGCTCAGGCAGAAGATCGACGAACTCCCGCTGCCGGAGGGCGGCAATCAGGCTGATCACGACTTCCTAAAGAGCAAGATCTCCGGCGAAATCGAAGCGCTGATCCGGAGCACGGGCACGACGGCGTATCGGAGTACGGGTCCGAGGCCAGATGGGGAAGCCGGCCCGGCCCAATGGAAACGGGTCGTCACCACCGCTGCGACGCTCGCCATCGGGGCATCTCCGTTCGCCTATGCCGTCCTCACCAACCCGACGTCGTGGTTCTATCTCGTCGGGTTGGCGGGGGCCTATACCCGGACCGCGCAGATCGCCGCGGGGATGGCGATGTCCGGTAGCCTGACATGGAATGCGATCTGGCAGCATGTGAATGAGCGTCAGGTGGTCTGGGCGCTGCCCTCGGTGTTTTATGCAGGGCAGTATGCTGTCACCTACGGCGACGACCATCCGGAGAGCAAGGGTGCAGTGGCTGGGGGCCACCTCGCGAAAACGATCATCGAACACCCCGCCTTCTTGAGCACGGTGGCGGTGGTCGAGTTCGCGATTTTCGCCGCCGCCAATCATCCGGACAAGGTCGCCGCTCTCTGGCGGAAGCTGACTCCCGGAAGCCAGTCCTCGAGACTCGCCAGGGGCGAAATCGAGGCCGGCATCAATGACGAAACAGCGGAAGATATTCGAAAATACTTCAAGGCCGGAAGCAACCTGATCGGAGTCATCGGTCAGATTGGCGACCAGTGGGTCTCCGAGGGTGAGCGGCTTTCCGACACGGAAAGACTGGCGATGCGAGCCATGCGGGTCGATCTCGCGCAATTGGGCGGTACGCTCGAAACGCTTGTCGGTGGCATTCGCGATCCTGGCGCCGAGGACAATGAGGCGGAGAACCAGGATCAGAGAAGCCTGGGCCGGCGTATCCTGGAGGCCCCGGTCGACGGGGTGAAAGCCCTGGGGAACCTGCCCCAGGCCATTCGAGATATGCCGCCCGAACGGAGGCAGAAGTTCGCAGTCGGCTTGACGCTGTCGGTTCTTGCCGCGGTTCTGGGCGCAATCTCTTCTCTGGCCGCCATCAGAGTTCCCGCCCTGCTGACGGATTATATCCCATACTACGCGACCTCGGTCATTCTGCTGCTCCTTCAGACGACCGACCAGGCCTCCACGGCATCCGATGTCGCGCGGACATTCGGCTCGTATTTCGGGGGGACCATCATCGGAATCATCCCTTCGATCATGAACCTGATCTTCCTGTTCGCCACCAAGGAGGGCTTCTTCGACATCGTTGCCAACAACAGCACGCAGGCCCTGCCCGCCAACGCCACCTTCACGCCCGGGCACCCGAGCATGGCGCTCACGAACCATCCGAACATCCACGGCGCGGACGGGCGGATCAATTTCGGGGTGGGGGTGGCCTACACCATGATCGCGATCATGCTGGTGGGCGGCAGGCTGGGCGACGATATCGCGAAGAAGATCATCGCCGGTCTCGGCGCCGCCACAACTGATGACGCTGACAGTCAGCGCGAAGATGAAGCGCGCGACGACGAGGAGCGTGAGGACGAGGAGCGCGAGGACGAGGAGCGCGAGGACGAGGAGCGCGAGGACGAGGAGCGCGAGGACGAGGAGCGCGAGGACGAGGAGCGCGAGGACGAGGAGCGCGAGGAACGCCGCAGCGCTGAGGGTCGCCACGCAGAGGATGAGAGTCACCTGCCGTCGGACGAGGTCGGCTTGCGACGCCCGAGTCAGGAAGGAGGCGATGACTCGCTGCAGGAGCTCAGGAAACTCGGAAAGCAGGTTTCCCGCGAAGATGTCGCCATGGTCACGAGGAGCACCAACGCGTTCGCGAAAGCCAAGGATATCGCCCTGGAGCTGAAGCCAGAAGGGCTGAAATTCGACCCCGAGAACCCGCCTCCAGGCACCCCAGACGAGGACATTGCGGAGGCCACGGCACTGGCCGCCGAGTGGGCGGACTCTCTCAAGGCCGCCCTCAGTGCGATATCGGCCAACGAGGCGGGGCCGAGCAGGCAGTAGGATTGCGGCGCCGGCGGCTCCGTCTCGGCCCGCCGGCGCCCCCCGATGTCAGCGGAACACCACCGTCTTGGCGCCGTTCAGCAGCACGCGGTGCTCGGAGTGGTATTTCAGGGCGCGGGCCAGCACCACGCTCTCGACGTCGCGGCCGATGGCGACCCAGTCGTCGGCTGTGGCGGTATGGTCGACCCGGGTCACGTCCTGGTCGATGATCGGTCCCTCGTCGAGGTCGTCGGTGACGTAGTGCGAAGTGGCGCCGATCAGCTTGACGCCGCGGGAATGCGCCTGGTGGTAGGGCTTGGCGCCCTTGAAGCTGGGCAGGAAGGAGTGGTGGATGTTGATCACCCGCCCCTCCATCTTCCGGCACAGGTCGGAGGACAGCACCTGCATGTAGCGGGCCAGGACGACGAGGTCGATCTTCTCCTCGTCCACCAGGTCCAGCAGCCGCCGCTCCTGCTGCGCCTTGTTGTCCCGGGTCACCGGCAGGTGGTGGAACGGGATGCCGGCGGCGGCGACCCGCTGGTAGCTGTCGCGGTGGTTCGACACCACGGCCGGGATCTCGATCGGCAGCGACCCGATCTGCACCCGGTACAGGATGTCATTCAGGCAATGGTCGAATTTCGACACCATGATCAGGGCGCGGATCTTGCGGTCCGCGTCATGCAGTTCCCAATCCATGCCATAGTCGCCGCCGATCGGGGTGAAGCCTTCGCGCAGGGCGTCGATGTCGGCCGTGCCCTCCACCGCCTCGACCACCACCCGCATGAAGAAGCGGCCGGTGTCGCGGTCGAAGAACTGTGCGCTCTCGAGGATGTTGAGGCCGGAGCGGAACACGAAATCCGAGATCCGGGCGACGATGCCGGGGACATCGGTGCAGGAGAGCTTGAGGATCAGCCGTTTCGCCATGGGTGCCGCGTCGTCTCGCTGAAGGGCCGAGGGGCCGTGAAGCAATGATCGACACCTAGCACGGGACCGGCCGCCGCCTGCGGCTTGATTGCGACGGCCGGATGCCTGGGGCCGACGCGGCCCCCGCCTGGCTACGCGGTTTCCCGGTACGGCACCAGGTCCGGCGTGGACCCGTCCTTGAAGTCGACATGGACGTGGTTGCCGTCCGGGTCGTGGAAGTTGACCTGGACCAGCCCGCTGCGCGGCGGCCGGCCGAGTTCGGTCTCGACGCCCAGCCCCTTCAGATGGGCCAGGAAGTCGTCCAGGTTGCCGCTGCTCTGGAAGGCGAAATGCGACAGTTGCACCTGCTCCGGATGCAGCGTCTTCTTCACCTCGACCAGATGCACCACCGCCTGGTCGCCGAGATAGAGCCAGGCGCCGGGGAACGGGAAGTCCGGCCGCGGCCCCGCCTCCAGGCCGAGGGTGTCGCGGTAGAAGCGGATCAGCCGCTTCTGATCGGCGGTCCAGATGTTGACGTGGTCCAGGCGTGTCAGGCTGGTCATGCGCGTTCTCCCGGCTGGTCGTTGCCGCAGCATAGACCCTGGTTGTCCGACAAAAGAAGCCGGAACCTTGTTCCCACGACCCCTTGCGCCCGACACCGCCGCGGCGCGACAACCGAAGGCAAGAACCGGCGCGGCCATGCCGGCGATTCCCAGGGAAGGACGCGCCATGAAGGCCTATGTCATCGGGACCTGCGACACCAAGGGGCGCGAACTGGCCTATGTGAAGGGGCTGGTCGAGGCGCTGGGCGTCCCCGCGGTGCTGGTCGATGTCGGCACCGGCTCCGGCGGTCCCGGCCAGGGACTGCCCATCGATGTCACGGCGCGCGAGGTGGCCCTGCACCATCCTGGCGGCATCGACGCCGTGTTCAGCGACGACCGCGGCCATGCGGTCGCGGCGATGGCCGAGGCGCTGCGCGGCTTTCTGGCCAGCCGGATGGATGTCGGCGGCGCCATCGGCCTGGGCGGGTCGGGCGGCACGGCGCTGATCACCCCGGCGATGCGCGACCTGCCGGTCGGGGTGCCGAAGGTCATGGTGTCGACCGTCGCCTCCGGCAATGTCGCGCCCTATGTCGGGCCGGCCGACATCATGATGCTGTACTCGGTCACCGACGTCTCCGGGATCAACCGCATCTCCCGCGCCGTGCTGGGCAACGCCGCCCACGCGCTGGCCGGGATGGTGGCGCATCCGGCGCCGCGCAGCGACGCCGACAAGCCGGCGCTGGGCCTGACCATGTTCGGCGTCACCACACCCTGCGTCGAGCAGATCAGCCGGGCGCTGGAAGGCGAATATGACTGCCTGGTCTTCCACGCCACCGGCACGGGCGGCCGGTCGATGGAGAAGCTGGTCGACTCCGGGCTGATCGGCGGCGTCATCGACATCACCACGACCGAGATCTGCGACCTGCTGGTCGGCGGCGTGTTCCCGGCCGGCGAGGACCGGTTCGACAGCATCATCCGCACCCGCATCCCCTATGTCGCCTCCTGTGGCGCGCTCGACATGGTCAATTTCGGGGCGAAGGAGACGGTCCCGGAGAAATTCCTGAAGCGAAACCTCTACGTCCACAACCCGCAGGTGACGCTGATGCGGACGACGGTGGAGGAGAATGTCGAGATGGGCCGCTGGATCGGCACCAAGCTGAACCGGATGGACGGGCCTGTGCGCTTCCTGCTTCCGGAGGGTGGCGTGTCGCTGATCGACGCGCCGGGCAAGCCGTTCCACGACCCGGCCGCCGACGAGGCGCTGTTCCAGGCGCTGGAGGCGACGGTGCAACAGACCCCGAACCGCCGGCTGATCCGCCTGCCCCACGCGATCAACGACCCGGAATTCGCGGCCGCCCTGGTGCGCGAGTTCCGCGCCATCGCCCATCACTGAGGATGTCGCCATGACCCGTTTCGCCCGCGCCGACCTCCTGGCCAAGTTCCGCGGCATGGTCGAGCGCCGCGAGCCGATCATCGGCGGTGGCGCCGGCACCGGCCTGTCCGCCAAATGCGAGGAGGCCGGCGGCATCGACCTGATCGTGATCTACAATTCCGGCCGCTACCGCATGGCCGGCCGCGGCTCGCTCGCCGGCCTGCTCGCCTATGGCAACGCCAATGAGATCGTGGTCGAGATGGCCCGCGAGGTGCTGCCGGTGGTGAAGAGGACGCCGGTCCTGGCCGGGGTCAACGGCACCGATCCCTTCATGCTGACCGACCATTTCCTGGCCCAGCTCAAGGCCATGGGTTTCGCCGGGGTGCAGAACTTCCCCACCGTCGGGCTGTTCGACGGCACGATCCGCCAGAACCTGGAGGAGACCGGCATGGGCTACGGGCTGGAGGTCGAGATGATCGCCCGCGCCCATGCCCTCGACCTCCTGACCACGCCCTATGTGTTCTCGGCCGAAGAGGCGGTGGCGATGGCCAAGGCCGGGGCCGACATCATCGTCCCCCACATGGGCCTGACCACCGGCGGCTCGATCGGCGCCGAGACGGCCAAGACCCTCGACGACTGCGTCGCCCTGGTCGACGACTGGGCCGCGGCGGCGCTGGCGGTGCGGCCGGACATCATCGTGCTGTGCCATGGCGGGCCGATCGCGATGCCGGAGGACGCCGCCTACGTCCTGCAGCGCTGCCGCCATTGCCACGGCTTCTACGGTGCCAGCTCGATGGAGCGGCTGCCGACCGAACAGGCCCTCACCGCCCAGACCAGGGCCTTCAAGCAGGTTTCGTTCTGACGTCCCAACCAGGAGAATCGAGCATGATCCGAGTGACCACCAGCAGCGTGATCAATGCCCCGGTCGACACCGTGTGGCAGGCGATCCGGGACTTCAACGCCCTGCCCGACTGGCATCCCGCCATCGCCAGCAGCAAGGTCGAGGACGGCGGCACCCCGGACCGCATCGGCTGCATCCGCAACATGGAGCTGGCCGGGGGCGGTGGCACCATCCGCGAAAGGCTGCTGACCCTCTCGGATTCCGAGCACAGGGTCACCTACGCGATCCTGGCCGCGCCGATGCCGGTCGAGAACTACGTCGCCACGCTGCGCCTGATCCCGGTCACCGACGGCAACCGCAGCTTTGCCGAATGGACCGCGGAGTTCGGCGTATCGGCCGAGAACGAGGCGGCGATGCGCAAGCTGATCGGCCAGGGCGTGTTCCAGACCGGCTTCGACTCCCTGAAGCAGCGCTTCGGCGGCTGAGACCGCACGGGCGGCGGCCGGCCGGCTGCCGCCCACCCCGCCGCGAGCCGATCGAAGAAATCTTCCGAAGTTCCGCAGGACACACCGGATTGTAAGATTTCCTGTCAGAACGAAGCTGCGAGATCACCTGACCTAAGATCTCGCATCACCGGCGGAAGATCACAACCAGTCATCCGCCAATGAACTCGCAATCAGCTTCGGGCCGGCAGCAACGACATCGCTGCCGGCAAAGGGGAAACCATGGCTTACATTCCTGGAAAAGACAACGTCGATGACGTGCTGTACGGCACCCAGGGCGGCGACACCATCTCCGGCTTCGGGGGCAACGACCTGCTGTTCGGCCTCGGCGACAACGATTCACTGTTCGGTGGTTCGGGCTACGACATCCTGCGGGGCGGCGCGGGCGCCGACTTCCTGGCCGGTGGTGCCGATTTCGACTATGCCTACTACGACGACAGCGCGTCCGGCGTGTGGGTCACGATCGGCGGCTACGGCTCGGGCGGCACCGCCGAAGGCGACTTCGTCGCCAGCGACGTTGAAGGGTTGGTCGGATCCAGTTACCTCGACATCCTGGTCGGCAACGAGTCCGGCAACTCCCTCTCCGGCGCCTACGGGAACGACTACCTCTTCGGCAATGGCGGCATCGACTCGATCAGCGGCGACAGCGGAAACGATGTCCTGATCGGCGGCGCCGGCGGCGACTACCTGTATGGCGGGACCGGATCCGACACGGTGGACTATACCGACAGCGCCGTCTATGTCTGGGCGGACCTCAAGAGCCAGGGCTACTACGGCACGGCCGAAGGGGACCGGTACTCGGGCATCGAGAACCTGACCGGATCCCTCCATGATGACTACCTGCTCGGCGACGCCGTCGGCAATACCCTCGACGGGTATACCGGCAACGACTATCTCTCCGGCTATGAAGGCAATGACCGTCTGATCGGCGGCAAGGGCGCCGACACCATGTATGGCGGCGTCGGCGAGGATACGGTGAGCTACCTGAACTCCACCGCCGGGGTCTGGGTCGACCTGCGCGGCGGGACCGCCACCGGCGGCGACGCCCAGGGGGATTATCTCGGCAAGGACATCGAGGATTTCCAGGGGTCGCAGTTCGACGACACGGTGATCGGGTCGAGCGCCGAGAACTACATCACCCTCCAGGACGGCCGCGACTTCGTCTGGGCCGGCGGCGGCCGGGACTACCTGTTCGGCGGAGCCGGCGACGACGGGCTGGCCGGCGAAGCGGCCGATGACCAGCTTTCCGGCGATGCCGGCGCCGACACGCTGATCGGCGGGGCCGGCAGCGACCTGCTCCGCGGTGGCGACGGCAACGACGTCATCACGGGCGGCACCGAGGCCGACCGGTTCTCCTTCGCCAATGTCGATCTGGGCGACACCGACACGATCAAGGACTTCCACCGGTCGGAGGGCGACAAGATCTCCCTGAGCGGTATCGACGCCAACACCAAGCTCGCCGGCGACCAGGCCTTCGCCTTCATCGGCACCGCCGCCTTCACCGGCGTGGCCGGGCAGCTGCACTACAGCAACAACGGCGTCCAAACGGTGCTGACCGGCGACGTCAACGGCGACAAGATCAGCGATTTCCAGATCGTGCTGACCGACGCGCCGGGTCTGATCGCCAGCGACTTCCATCTCTGAGCAATCGCCCTGGGAGGCCGTGGTTGCGGGCGGCCTCCCCTCCTTTCCCCTTCCTTCCATCACCAGACGACGCGCCGGCTCCCGAGCCAGGGAACGCCGGCAGCAGGAGGACATCATGACCACGATCATCGGCACGGAACGTCCCGACCGGCTCGTCGGCACGGCGGAGGATGACGGCATCCTCGGCCTCGGTGGGGATGACAGCCTGTTCGGCTTGGCCGGCGACGACAAGCTGGTCGGTGGCGGCGGCGACGATTTTCTCGACGGCGGCCTCGGTGCCGACGTCCTGGTCGGCGGCGACGGCTTCGACACCGCCTCCTACCGGCACGCCGCCGGCGGCGTCGGGGTCGATCTCGCCAACGGCGTCGGCCGGTCCGGTGAGGCGCTGGGCGACCTCTACGACAGCGTCGAGAACGTCGTGGGATCGGCTTTCACCGATGTCATCGTCGGCTCGGGCGGGGCCAACCGGCTCGACGGCGGCGGCGCCGACGACGTCCTGATCGGCGGCGACGGAAACGATGTGCTCATCGGCGGCGCCAGGTCCGACACCCTGGATGGCGGCCACGGCCGCGACGTGCTGATCAGCGGCAACGGTTCCGACACCATGACCGGCGGAGCCGAGGCCGACCGCTTCGTCTACTCCATGGACGATCTCCACTTCGGCGACGCGATCACCGACATCAACCGCGTCGCCGGCGACCGCATGGATCTGTCCGCCATCGATGCCGACACCGTCGAGGCGGGCGACCAGGCCTTCGTCTTCATCGGCACAGCCGGCTTCAGCCAGCGGGCCGGCGAGCTGAACTGGATCCTCATCGGCCCCGACGCGCAGGTCGCCGGCGATGTCGACGGCGATGGCTTCGCCGACTTCAAGATCAAGCTGCTCGGCGTCCAGGACGTCGGCGCCGAGGATTTCGTGCTCTGAGCCCTCGCCCGGCGCGCCTGTCTTTACGGGACGGCGCGCCGGGTGCAGGGTGCCCGCCGATGACAGCGTCGGACAGGGCCATGACCGAGATCGATGATGCCGCGCAGGTCCGCGCGGTGAAGCAGGAGCTGCGCAGCGCGATCGGCGACGTCGCCGGGGTCTGGCGGCGGCTGGAGGACGCGGTGCGGCGCGAGGCCGACGCGATCCGCGAGATCGACGCCAAGGGCCGGTCGCCGGTTCCCGTGGTCCGCTTCGCCGACATCGTCGGGAACACGGTCCCCGCCGAAACGGTGGCGGAGATCCGCCGCCGCGGCGCGGCCCTGATCCGCGGCACGGTCGATCGGGACCAGATCACCCGCTGGAACGACGCGGTCGCCGCGTATATCGACGACAACGGCTATGCCAGCCAGAAGGATGACGGCAATCTGCAGAAATACTTCGGCGGCTTGAGCGCCAAGACGCCGCAGATCTTCGCCATCTACTGGTCGCGGCCGCAGGTCGAGGCCCGGCAGCACCCGAACATGGCGGCGGCCCGGCGCTTCATGAACCGGCTCTGGCGCTTCTGCGACAGCGGCGACGAGGCGACGGCCGGCCGGATGTTCTTCGACCCGGATCGCGAGGTCACCTATGCCGACCGGGTGCGCCGCCGGCAGCCGGGCGACACCACGCTCGGCCTGTCGCCGCACATGGATGGCGGGTCGATCGAGCGCTGGCTCGACCCCGGCTACCGGCGGGTCTACCGCAACGTCTTCGGCGGCAACTGGGAACGGCACGACCCGTTCGACGGCGAGTTCCGGGTCGAGGCCCGCGAGTTCCCGGCGCCCAACACCAGCACCTTCTTCCGGTCCTATCAGGGCTGGCTGGCGCTGACCGGCCAGGGCAGGAACGACGGAACGCTGCAGGTGGTGCCGATGATCCGGCATTCGATCGCCTATCTGCTGCTGCGGCCGTTGCTCGACGACGTGCCGGAGGACTTGATCTGTGGCGCCGCCCGCGGCAAGGCGCAGGCGATCCTGCCGGCGTGGCACCAGCCGCTGATCGACGCCCAGGTCTCGATCCCCACCGCCGAGCCCGGCGACACGGTGTGGTGGCATCCCGACTGCATCCATGCCGTCGGCGACGAGCACCGTGGCGCCAACTATTCGAACGTGATGTTCATCGGCGCCGGCCCGCTCTGCGCCAAGAACGCGGAATACGCCGCCCGGCAGCGCGCCCGCTTCCTGGCCGGCGAGACCCCGCCCGACTTCTCGCCCGAGCATCGCGAGAAGTCCTATCGCGGCCGCAGCACCGAGGCCGACCTGACCGATCTCGGCCGCCGCCAGCTGGGGCTGGAGGCCTGGCCGACCGAGGGCGCCTCCCCCGCCCGCGCCGCGCTGATCCGCGAGGCCGCCGCAGCCGCAGGCTCAGGCCGAAGCTGACCATCACCCATTAAATCGCGGTAAGCCGAAAACCATCGCCAGCGATGCCCGTTATCGCCGTGCAATCCGAGCCCAGCCGGGCCGGCCCCACGACAACGGACATCCTGATGCCGCACATTTCACTGCCCCTGGTTCGGATCGCGGCCGCTGCCGCCGCGATCGCGTCGCTGGCCGGCTGCGTCGCCTATCCCGCCTACCCCGTGCGTCCCCACCCGGCCCCGGTCGCGGTGGTCGAGCCCGTCGCGCCGCCCCCAGGCGTCGTCTATGTCGAACCGGTCGGGGTGGCGCCGGCGCCCGGCTATCTCTGGCGCTACCACCGGGTCTATGGGTGGGGCTGGTGGCATCCGCATTACGGCTGGCGCGCCGGCTGGCGCTGAGCCCACGCCAGATCCCAAGGCCGCCGTTCCGGGTGTGGGCCGGCCGCGCTCTCATGTAGCATTCCGGTCCTAGTCGAGGATTCGCGGGACCGGGGGATTGCTCATGAAGCGTTGCATGGCGATGGCGCTGCTCGCCGTCGTGGTTCCGGCTGCTGTCGCCGAGGCCGAGGAGCCCTATTCCTCCGTCTCGGTGTTCGGCGACAGCCTCAGCGACCGCGGCCGCATCCCCGGCCTGATCGAGGCGCAGAACCCGGCCTTCCCGCTGCGCTTCCCGGTGTCGCCGCCCTATTTCGACGCCCGCTTCTCGAACGGCCCGACCTATGCCGAACGCCTGCCCGGCCTCTTGGGCCTGGACGCCGCGCCCGGCCGCAACTTCGCCGTCGGCGGGGCCGAGACCGACAGCGGCAACATCGCCAACCCGCTGCTGGCGCAAGGCGGCGTCACCCTGCCCGGCATCCGCGACCAGATCGACGGCTACACCGGCTCCGGCGGCCGCTTCGGCGCCAACGATCTGGTGGTGCTGTATGGCGGGTCCAACGACTATTTCGCCTGGCTCGGCGGCACGCCGTCGCCGGCCGGGGTGCAGGCCGAGGTGGCGCGCACCGTCGGCAACATCGACGCCGACATCCGTCGGCTGGCCGCGGCCGGGGCCAAGACCATCCTGGTGCCGAACGTGCCGGATCTCGGCTCCACCCCCGCCTATCGCGGCACGCTCGGCCAGGGGCTGGCCAGCGCCTTGTCCGCGGGCCATGCCGAGGCGCTGAACCGGCAGATGGGCGCGCTGGGCCGCGAGCTGGGCGTGCAGATCGTGGTGGCCGACTTCGCCACCGGCATGAAGACCGTGCTGGCCGACCCGGCCCGCTTCGGCTTCGGCAACGTCACCCAGGCCTGCGTCACCAGCGCCTCCGCCCTGCCCCCTTACGTCACGCCCGGATCGGTCTGCCGCGACCCGGAGGGGCGGCTGTTCTGGGACAGCGTCCATCCGACCGCGCTGGGCCACCAGCTGCTGGCGGAATACGCCGCCGACACGCTGACCGCCCCCACCACCATCGGCGCCCAGGCCGCTCTCGCCCTGCTGGCCAGCGACAACTTCCTGCGCCGGGTCGGCGACGCGACCGGCAGCGAAGACGGCCCGATGCTGGCCGCTCCACCGGCCCCGTCCGACCGCCCGGTCGACGGCTTCCTGACGCTGCAGCGCGCCTTCGGCAGCCAGGGCTTCGACCGCGGCGCCACCGGCTTCGACTATGGCGTCACCTCGATCACCGGCGGGGTCACGCTGCGGCCGGTCGAGCGGGTCACGCTCGGCCTCGTCGCCGCCTACGACACCGGCGATGCCGATCTCGACCGGGGCTGGGGCACGGTCGACTACAGCTCGGTCCGGATCGGCGCCGTGGCCGGCTATGACGACGGCGCGCTGTTCGGCGGCGCCGGCGTCGCCTGGGGCTTCGACAGCTACGAGCTGGAGCGCCGGACCTATGTGCCGCAGCTGCGCGCCGAGGCCGATCCGGACGGCAACAGCCTCAGCGTCTTCGGCCGGGCCGGCTACCGCTTCGCCGTCGACGCCTCCACCTTCGGCCCGGTTCTCGGCCTGCGCTACTCGCGGGTCGAGATCGATCGCTATTCCGAGTCCGGCGCGCCCGGCCTGGACATGACGGTCGAGGGGCAGACGGCGGAGGCGCTGATCGGCAGCGCCGGCATCGCCGCCGCCGCCCGATTCGAGGCCGGCAGCGCGGAGATCACGCCGCATCTGGAGCTGTCGGTCGAGGGCGACCTGCTGGGCGGCGACCGCTCGATCGACACTGCGCTGGTCACCGTGCCGGATGTCGGCCGCGTGCAGGAGGTCGAGGCGTCCAGCGGCGCCTATGGCCGGCTGGCCGGCGGCGTCACCGTCCGGCTGATCCCGGCGGTGACGGCGCAACTCGGCGGCGAGACCACGCTGGGCCGCGAGGGCGGCGACGATTATGCCGTGACCGGACGCCTCGCTGTGCGCTTCTGAGAACCGGGTTATCCTTGCCGCCGGAAGGGGCCAACCCACGAGGGGACAGGCCGATGTCGGACTGGGCCGGGGACAATGATCCGGAGGAACGCCGCCGCGCCACGATCGCGGCGGCGAAGCAGCAGTCGACCCTGATCGACCGTTGGTCGCGCGAGGATGTCGGCAAGCTGGAATCCTGGGCGGAGCGGGCCCGGGCGGCTGTCGCGCATGTCCGCCCGGGCATGCGAGTGCTGGATATCGGCTGCGGCGCCATGGCGCTGGAGGGGATGCTGCCGCAGGGCTGCACCTATCTGCCGCTCGACTGCGTCCGCCGCGATGCCCGGACGATCGTCTGCGACCTGAACCGGGAGCCCTTTCCCGAGGTCGAGGCCGACATGGCCCTCGGCCTGGGCGTGCTGGAATACCTCTACGACATGCCGCGCTTCCTGCGCGGCCTGCGTGCCGCGGTGCCCCGCGCCCTGCTGAGCTACCATCCGCTGGACCAGAACATCGGCCGCGACCGCTGGTCGCTCGGCTGGGTCAACGCGCTGAACTCGGTGGAGCTGGCGGCTCTGCTGCGCCATGCCGGCTTCAAGCGCGTCCGAGCCGTCCCCTACAAGCCGAAGCTGCTGTTCTATCTGGTCGAACGCGACCCGGCCTAGGATTCGAGCCGCTATCCCGGACTCGACTCAACCGCCGTTCTCATATAGAACAAAGCACGAACAAACATCTCAGCGAGACCCCAATGGCCGCGAGACCCGCCGCGACGATGCCCATGGATTCGCCATGCCGAATCCGCCCGCGCAGCCTTGCCCGCCCCGACACCCGAGGAGCTGTCCGCCCGATGCGTCCGATCAGGGATATCCGATCCCAGGCCGATCTCGAAGAGGCGGTGCGGCGCTGCGAGCTGCGCTGGCAAGCGCTGGAGAAGGGCCTGCGCGAGGACGAGATTGCGGCGCTGCTGTCGCTCGGCCTCGACCGGGCCGAGGCGCAGCTCCGTGCCCTCGGCCCGCACGGCTGACCCAGGGTTCGACACGGTCGCATGGCTCAGGCGGAAGCCCGAAGGACAAGCCGCCAGGGCACGTCGAAAACCGTCGGAGCCTCGCTTTCGCGGCCGGTGATCCTGCCGATCAGGTGATCGGCGAGACGGTCGTAGCGCGTGGTCTCGGGGCCGATCGTCGTCAGCGCCGGGTGGCCGAATTCGCCTTCCTCGATATTGCCGCAGCCGATCACGGCGATGTCTCCGGGGACGGACAGCCCCATCTCCTCGAAGGCGTGGATGGCGGTGACGGCGGCGAGATCCGACTCGGCGAAGAGCGCCGTCGGCGGCTGCGGCAGCGAGGCGAGCACCCTGGCATTGGCGAAGGCGGCCTTGCGCGCCTCCGCACCGCCGACCAGGAGCTCGGGCTCCGATGGCAGGGCGCGCGCTTCCAGGAATCGCCGATAGGCGTCCAGCCGGCTGCCCTCCGCCGCCTTGTCGTGCAGCATATAGGCGATGCGGCGGTGCCCGGCCTCGTACAGATGGTCGAGAGCCATCCCGACCGCCTCGGCCGTGTGCTGGCGGACGACGGAGAAACCCGCCGGCCCCACCGACGGATGGAACACCACCGCGGGCCGCCCGGCGGCGGCGAGGCGGTCCGCGAACTGCACGACCTCGGCCTCGGACAGGTGCTGCCAGTCGGCGATCACGCCGTCGGCCAGGCCGCTCTCGATCTCGCGCACGATCCGGTCCATCCGCTCGGGCGTGTCGCCGGCTGCGATGATGGTGGAGAAGCCGCTGGCCGCGGCTGCCGACTGGACGTCCTGGGCGACGCGGTCGCTGAAGGGCACGCCGAGGCGCGGCAGCAGGAGAGCGATGCGCTCGGCCCGCCGCCGGCGGAGCTGGCGGGCGGTGCGGTTCTGCACGTAGTTCAGCTCCGCCACCGCCTCCAGGATGCGCTGACGCGCCTCCTGGCCGACGAATCGCAGCTGCTTGCTGTCGCCGCTCAGGAAATAGGAGACGGCGGCCGTCGAGACCCCGGCGCGACGGGCGACGTCGGCCATGGTCGGCGCCCTCTTCCGTTCGGTATCGCTCTCGTCCATCCGCCAAAGCCCGAGCGGGCGTCGATCAGCCCTCGCTCACCAGCCCTTCATGCCAATTTCTGCTTTCGACGGGAAGGATCTCGGGCCGCGTCTCGCCCGCCTCCTCGATCAGGGCCAGGAGGCGGCCCCGCAGCACCGCCCGCGTCTCGGCATGGGCGGGCGAGGCGACGAGGTTGTGCAGCTCGTTCGGATCCTCCTCCAGGTCGTAAAGCCGCGCCTCGGCGTAGAGATCGCTCGCCGGATCGTTCCAGCCGTCCCCGCCCGGCGCCTCGACCTCATATTTCCATCGGCGGGTGCGCAGGGCGCGGCCGACATGGTGCTCGCTGATCTGGACGAAGACGTCTTCGCGCGGCGCCTCGGCCCCTCTGATCGCGCGGAGCAGTGATCGCCCCTGCATCACCTCCGGGATGTCGAGCCCCGCCGCGTCGAGCAGGGTCGGCGCCAGGTCGACGAGGCTGACCAGCCCGTCGAAGGCGCCGACATCCTCGAAGCCCGGACCGTGCAACAGCGTCGGCACCCGGATCGACGCCTCGTGGCAGGACCGCTTGTATTCGTTGTTGCGAGTCTTGAAGTGGCAGCCATGGTCCGAGGTGAAGAGGATGATCGTGTCCTCCAGTCGCCCGAGGCTGTACAGCGCCTCGACCAGCCGGCCGAACGCCTCGTCCAGCCGCGCCACCATGCCGAGATAGCCGGGGAGATGCGCCGCCGTGGAGCCGCCGAGGGCCGCCAAGTCCCCGGGAACGGCGAGCTTCCGGCGGATCCGCTCCTCATAGCCCAGTGGCGCCGGGTAGTTATCGGTTTGGTTCTGGTGATGCGGCTCGAGGAAGGACAGGAACAGGAAGAACGGGTCGTCCCGCGGCGTCGCCACATAGCGGATCGCCGCGTCGGTCAGCGCATCGACGCGATAGCCGGGCAGCCTGACCGGCCGGCCGTGATTGTCGTGCACCACCGTGTCGAACGGGCCGGAGGTGAACTCCAGGATGTTGGAGGCCAGCCAATGGCGATAGCCGCCGCGCTCCCCCGGCGCCACCGGCTCGGCCGAGCCGAGATGCCATTTACCGATATAGGCGGTGTCGTAGCCGGCGGCGTCGAAATGATGCGCCAGCGTCTTCTCGTCCTTCGGCAGCGGGATGTCGTTGCGGTAGCAGCCGGTCACGGTGGCGTAGCGCCCGGTCTGGAACACCGACCGGGCCGGCCCGCAGACCGGCTGGCAGGTGAAGGAATTGGCGACGAAGGTGCCGGTTTTTGCCAGCCGGTCGAAATTCGGTGTCAGCTCCAGCGGGTTGCCATGGGCGCCGACGGTGTCCCAGCGCTGCTGGTCGGTGAAGAAGACGACGACGTTCGGGCGGCTCATGCGGGCTCCGTCACTTCATGCCCGCCAGCATGACGCTGCGGACGAAGTAGCGCTGGGTGAACAGGAACAGGACCAGGCTCGGGACGAACAGGATCACCCCGCCCGTCGCCGTCATGTTCCATTGGGTGAAGAATTCCTGGTTGAAGAGGGTCAGTCCCGTCGTGATCGGCCGCATCTCGGTGCTGCTCACCACCACCAGCGGCCAGAGGAACTCGTTCCATTGGAAGACGAAGGTCAGCAGCGCCAGGGTGGCCAGCGCGGGCTTCACCTGCGGCAGCACGATCCGCCAGTAGATGCCGATCTCCGAGCAGCCGTCGATCCGCGCCGCGTCGATCAGCTCGCTCGGGATCGGGCGGATGAACTGGCGCATCAGGAAGATGCCGTAGGCGCTCATGGCGAAGGGCACGATCAGCCCCTGATAGGTATTGAGCCAGCCCATCCGCGCGGTCAGCACATACAGCGGGATCATGCGGATGAAGAACGGGATCATCAGCGTCGACAGCACCGCGACGAACAGCACGCGCTTGCCCGGGAACTCCAGCTTGGCGAAGACGTAGCCGGCGAGCGGATCGAAGATCAGGTGCAGCAGCGTGATCCCGCCGGCGACGATGACGCTGTTCAGCACGAAGCGGGCGAAGGGCGCCTTCTGCCAGATGTCGACATAGTTGGTGAACTGCAGCGTCTCCGGCACCAGGATCGGCAGGCCGCTGAAGATGTCGGCATCGCTTTGCAGCGACAGCGACAGCATGTACAGGAAGGGGAAGACGCACAGCGCTGCCGCCAGCAGCAGCAGGAGATAGGTCGCGACCGTCCCGGCCCGTGTGGTCGCGGCGGCGCTCAATAGCTGACGTCCCGGTTCAGCAGGCGGAACTGGACGAAAGTGACCGCCAGGATCAGCAGGAACATCAGGAAGGCCAGCGCCGAGGCGTAGCCGATGTTGAGCTCGAAGAACGCCGCCTCGAAGACGTGCAGGCTGAACAGCCGCGTCGCATCCGCCGGCCCGCCCTTGGTGATCAGATAGGCCGGCGCCAGCTCCTGCAGCTGGGCGATCATGCTGACCACGGCGATGAACAGCGTCGTCGGCGTCAGCAGCGGCCAGGTGACATATCGGAACCGCTGGCCGGGCGTGGCGCCGTCGATCGCGGCGGCGTCGTGGAAGTCGGACGGGATCGACTGCAGCGCCGCGAGATAGATCAGCATGGCGTAGCCGACATCCTTCCACACCGTGATCGCGATCAGGGTCGGTAGCGCGGTCGCCGGCTCGGCGAGCCAGTTCTGCGTCGGCAGGTCGAGCCCGGCGAGGATGCCGTTCAGGATGCCGGTATAGGGGTCGAGGATCGCCTGCCACATCAGCGCGACGATCACGAAGGAGATGATGTAGGGGAAGAAGATGACCGCGCGGAACAGGGGCAGCCCAGGCAGCGGCCGGTTCAGCAGCAGCGCGAGGCCGAGGCCGATGGCGATGCTGACCACGGTGACGCCGACCGAGAAGGCCAGGGTCACGGCGACGGATTGCCGGACCCGGCCGTCCCCGAGCGCCGCGGCATAGTTGGTGAGGCCGGCGAAGCGGCTGTCGCCGATCAGCGGCTGGCCGCTGTGGAGGCTGGCCCAGAATTCCAGCGCGATCGGATAGAAGAAATAGACGGTGAAGTAGAGGATCGCCGGCAGCAGCAGCGTATAGGCCGCGATCGCGTGCCGCGCCCGACGGCTCAGGCGGCCCCGCCGCCGGACCATCGGCCCGAGCATCGCCGCCGCGCTGCCGCCGGCCGTCATCGGCCTACTGTCCCGCCAGCACGGCGTTGGCCTCCGCCGTGAATCTCGGCATGGCCTCGGCGGCCGGCACGTCGTTGTAGACGATGTCCTCCAGCGCGCTCTGCAGCAGCTTGTCGATCCGCGCCTGCTTGCCGGTCAGCCGCAGCTCGGCGCTGACATCCTGCGCATAGGGCAGGCATTGGCCGAAGCCGCCGATCACCGGGTCGGCCTTCACCTCCGGGTTCTCCGCCCAGGATCTGCGCGGCATCGTCATGCCGGCCTCCTTGGTGGCGGCCAGCTCGGTGTCGAGCGCGACCAGGCCCTTGAGCAGGTCCCAGGCCTCCTTCGGGTGCTGGGCGTCCTTCGGGATCATCAGGCTGACTCCGCCGGCGAAGGTCGCCTGGACCTTGTTCTTCAGCGACGGCGCCACCGCCCAGTTGAGCCGCGGATTGCCCGAGCGGATCGGCTTCACGTCCCACGGGCCGGTGACGATCATGGCGACCCGGTTGGCGGTGAACAGCTTCTGCGGCCCCTCGTAATCCGCGCCGGCGACGGGTTTGGTGGCCGCCTTGTCCTTCTGGATCAGGTCGGCGAGGAACTGGATCGCCTCGATCGCCTCCGGGCTGTCGAGGGTAACCTTGTTGGTCTTCGGGTCGTAGTAGCGGACGCCGTTCTGCAGGAACCAGGACCAGTAGTAGCCGAGGCTGGGGTTGGGCGCGAAGCCGAAGCGCGGGTCGGACGTCGTCGCCTTGGCCACCGCCCGGAACTCCTCCCAGGTCTTGGGCGGGCCGTCGAACCCCGCCGCCTTCAGCAGGTCGACATTGTAGAGGAGGGTCGCGCAGGTCAGGTGGATCTGGACGCCGTAGACCTGGTCGCCGAGCTTGTTGCGATCCACGGCATAAGGCTGCCAGTCCGCCGGGAAGCCCATCGCCTCGCCATCCGCGGCGACGAAGTCGTTGAGCGGCGTCAGCAGGCCCTGCTGCCCGAACTCCTGCACCCAGCCGCCCGGCTCGGCGACGAGGTCCGGCGGGTTCTTGGCCGAGAAATCCGCGACCAGCTTGGTCCGCATGTCGGGCCACTGGAACTTCTCCCAGCGCACTGTCCAGCCAGGGTGATCGGCCTCGAATTTATTGATGACATCGGCATAGGCCTGATAGGCGTGGCCGGCGTTCCAATACAGCGTCAGAGTCTCGGCCCCGCACGCCTGCGCCCCGAGAATCCCCAGCCCGGCGCCGATGACGAGCCCGCTCGTCCTCCACCAGCCCATCCGTCTCCTCCCTCGGCGATCCGCCATTTCGCGAGTTCGGCGGCATTATATTAATCGATTAATATGCCTTATCCTGACAAGCGTCAAGGCAGCTCCCGATCGAATATTCCGGCCGCAATGCAGTCGTCGGCTCAGGGTGCGGCGCCGACGGCCTTCACCGGGCAGAGATAGACCGAGCTGGTCGCCGTGATCATGAGGGTGTCGCGGCCGGCGCCGCCGAAGGTCAGGTTGGCGGCACGCTCGGGCAGATTGATCCGGCCGATCAGCGTGCCGTCGGGGAGATAGCAGCGGACACCCTCGTCCACCGCCATCCACAGCCGGCCCTCGGTGTCGATGCGCAGGCCGTCGAAATGGCCGTGGGCGTCAGCCAGCACCTCGCCGCCCGAGAGCGTGTGGTCGGGCCCGACGCGGAAGCGGCGCACATGGTTGGGGCCGTCCGGCCGTTCCGTGCTGCCGGTGTCGACGATGTAGAGCAGGCTCTCGTCCGGCGAGAAGGCCAAGCCGTTCGGCATCACGAAATCATCCGTCACCTGCCGGACAACACCGGTTGCCGGATCGAACCGATAGGCGTGGCAGCCCTCAACATCCGGTCCGTCGCCACGATCCTTCGCCTTTCCGTAGCTGGGATCGGTGAACCAGATCGCGCCGTCCGACGCCACCACGATGTCGTTCGGAGAGTTGAAGCGGCGGCCGTCGAGCCGGTCGACCAGCGGCGTGATCGTGCCGTCCGCCTCGGTCCGGGCGATCCGGTGCGGCGCCTGCTCGCACGTCACCAGCCGCCCTTCGCGGTCGACCGTGTTGCCGTTCGGGCTGTTCGCCGGCTGGCGGAAGGTCGAGACCCGCCCCGTCGCCTGGTCCCAGGCCATCATCCGGTCGCCCGGGATGTCCGACCAGACCAGTAGGCCGCGCCCGGCGAGCCAGGCCGGCCCTTCGTTCCAGAGGCTGCCGGTCCAGATCCGCTCGACCCTGGCGCCGGCCACAGTGCAGGAGGCGAAGCACGGATCGACGATGTCGACGGCAGGCCCGTCGAGCGGGCCGAGATCTACCAATTCGTCACCGATCCGTCGTTGCGCCTCAGATGCGGCGCTTCCCAGAACTTGAAGCTCTGCTGCTTGACCAGCTCCTCATTCACCTCGACGCCGAGGCCGGGCGCGTCCGTGACCGGATAATGGGCGTTCTCGATCCGCGGCTGGACCGGGAAGAACTCGGCATCGTCGAAGCCGAGCTGCTCGGCCGTCGAGGTCCGCGTCTCGAGCCAGGAGAAGTTCGGCACCGCCGCGGCGAAATGCACCGTCGCCGCGGTGCAGATCGGGCCCAGCGGGTTGTGCGGCATCATGTCGACATAGTGCGCCTCGCTCCAGCCGGCGACCTTCATCGCCTCGGTCAGCCCGCCGACATTGCAGACGTCGAGGCGGTTGAACTGGTGGATGTTGCGCTCGATGTAGGGCAAGAACTGCCATTTGGAGGCAAATTCCTCACCGATGGCGAAGGGCACGTCGACCATCCGCCGCAGCGCCTCATAAGCCTCCGGCGTCTCGTCGCGGATCGGCTCCTCGAGGAAGTCGAGCGTGCCGGAGGGCATCTTCTGGCAGAAGCTCGCCGCCTCCGCCACCGACAGGCGGTGATGCAGGTCGATGCCGAGCACGACATCGCCGCCCAGCGCCTCGCGCGCCTTGACGCACCATTTCGCCGTTTTCGCGATGTGCTCGCGCGGCTCGTAGACCTCGCCGCCCCGGTGGCCGGAGGGCGACAGGCGCATCGCGGTCCAGCCGGCGGCGATCAGCGCCCGCGCCTGCTCGATCATCTCCTCGCCCGGCGGGGCCGAGGTGGTGGCGAAGGTCGGGATCCGGTCGCGCTGCTTGCCGCCGAGCAGCTGGTAGACCGGCACGCCGAGCGCCTTGCCGAGGATGTCGTACAGCGCGATGTCGATCGCCGAGATCGCCGCCTGCAGCACGCGGCCGCCTTCGAAATACTGGCTGCGATACATCTCCTGCCACAGCGCGCCGATCCGGAACGGATCGCGGCCGATCAGGAATTCGCGGTAGTGCTCGATGGCGCCGACCACCGCCTTCTCGCGGCCGGAGAGGCCGCTTTCGCCCCATCCGGACAGGCCCTCGTCGGTCTCGACCTTGACGATCAGCTGGTTGCGCGTGCCGACCCAGACCGGGTAGGCGCGGATGGCTGAGATCTTCATGGCGGTCACCAGCTCCACAGCGTGCCGTCTTCCAGCCGGTTCACCGGCAGGTAGGCGCGCTGATAGGGGTGCTTGGCCGCCAGAGCCTCGTCGATGTCGACGCCATGGCCCGGCGCGTCGCCGGGGTGGATGTAGCCCCCCTCCTGCTGCCAGGAATGCGGGAACACCTCATGCATCAGCGGGGTGTAGCCGGAGAACTCCTGGACGCCGAAATTCGGTACCCACAGGTCGATATGGGCGTTGGCGCCCATCGCCACCGGCGACACGTCCATCGGCCCGTGGCAGGCGGTGCGGATGTGGTAGACCGAGGCGAAGTCGAAGATCCGCCGCAGCCCGGTCACGCCACCGGCATGGACCGAGGTGACGCGGATATAGTCGATCAGCTGCTCCTCCATCAGGAGGCGCGCATCCCAGATCGTGTTGAAGATCTCGCCCAGCGCGATCGGCGTCGTGGTGTGCTGGCGGATCAGGCGATAGCCCTCCTGGAGCTCGGCCGGCACCGGGTCCTCCAGCCAGAACAGGCGGAACGGCTCCAGATCCTTGCCCAGCCGCGCCGCCTCGATCGGCGTCAGCCGGTGATGCGTGTCGTGCAGCAGGTGCAGGTCGTCGCCATAGGTATCGCGCAGCCGCGCGAACAGCTTCGGGATGTGAAGCATGTATTTCGAGGTCGACCACACCTCCTCATGCGGCAGGGCCTCGACCATGCCGCCGGTGCCCTGCTTCGACCCCTTGCCGGTGCCGTAGATCGCGGGCAATCCGGGGATGCCGACCTGGCAGCGGATCGCGACATGGCCCTCGTCGCGCTTCCTGCCGACGGCGTCGACCGCTTCCTCGATGCTCATGCCCTGGGCATGGGTGTAGACCATCGCCTTCTGCCGCGAGGCGCCCCCGAGCAGCTGGTAGAGCGGCATGTTCGCCGCTTTGGCCTTGATGTCCCACAGCGCCATGTCGACGGCGGAGATCGCGGCCATGGTGATCGGCCCGCGCCGCCAGTAGGCGCCCTTGTAGAGATACTGCCAGATATCCTCGATCTGCGCCGGGTCGCGCCCGATCAGCAGCGGCGCGACATGGTCCTGCAGATAGCTGACCACCGCGAGCTCGCGCCCGTTCACCGTGCCGTCGCCGATGCCGGTCAGGCCTTCGTCGGTGACGATCTTGAGGGTGACGAAGTTCCGCCCCGGCGAGCAGACGATGACCTTGACGTCCTGGATCTTCATGGCTGCACCTCAGTCGGGATCGTGGCGCCAGCCGAGCATCCGCTCCGCCTTGGCCGAGGAGAAGAAAGCGCGGTTGCCGTTGAGGTCGCCGCGGATCGGCACGTCCGGGAAGAAGCGGGCGGCGAGATCCAGGCTCGGCATATCCATCACCGTGTCCGGCGCGACTATGTAGAAGACCTCATGGCCCTGGAACGGCGCGTCGAGCGCCAGCAGGCAGGCCCGCGCCGCCGAATCGTAGAGCGTGTAGGCCCAGAGATGCTTCGACGCCTCCTTGGTCACGAAGCCGTAGACGGCCCCGGCCTGGGCGCGTTCGTCCACCACCAGGTGGAAGCGCATGCTGGCGATCCTGAGGTCGCTGTAGCGGCGGGCGAAGGTGTCGGCCTGCTGCTCGCAGATCCATTTCGACAGCGAGTACGGCTCCTCGGTGTAGTTCGGATGTGCCTCGTCCAGCGGCAGGTAGTCGAAATGTGCCTCCCGGCTGAAGGACAGGCCGATCGCATTGACGCTCGACGCCTGCACGATCCGGGTGATGCCGACCTCGACCGCGGCGCGCAGGGCGTTGTAGCTGCCGGTGACGTTGTTGTTGTGGACGATGTGGTCGGGGTGGTGGCCCGGCGACGGGATCGCGGCCATGTGGATCAGGGCATCGCAGCCCCGGAAGGCTTCGACCAGCGCGTCGTAGTCGCCGATATCGGCCTGGACGAAGCGGAGGTTTTCCTGCGCCTCCGCCGGCGCGGCGCGGTCGATGCTGACGACGTGGTGGCCATGGCGCAGCGCCGCCGCGGCGATGGCGCGGCCGATCTGGCCACTGCCGCCGGTTAGCGCAATGGTGGTCTTTGCGGTGTCCATCGTCCCCTCCCCGCTCACGCGCCGTAGACCGACTGGTGCAGGCCGCGGATGTAGCCGATGGCATAGAGCCGGCCGAAGGCGGAGTAGCCGGCATGCTCGTTGCTGTCGCCCTCCACCGTCGGCACGTGGTCGGGGCGCAGCACGCCGTCGAAGCCGATGTCGCGATAGGCGTGCATGCAGGCCAGCATGTCGGTCTTGCCGGCGTCGTGCCAGGTCTCCCGGAACGCCTCCGGCGTGCCCTGGACGTCGCGGAAATGGACGAAGGAGATGGCCTTGCCGAAGCTACGGATGGCGCCGGGCAGGTCGTCGGTCATCAGGGTGAAGTTGCCCTGGCACAGCGTGATCGTGTTCATCGGACTCGGCACGCTTTCGACCAGGCGCCGGTAGTTGTCGATGCTGCGCATGATCCGGCCGACGCCGCGGATCGGCGACAGCGGCGGGTCGTCCGGGTGCATCGAGATCTTCACCTTCGCCTCTTCGGCGACCGGCAGCACCTTTTTCAGGAAGTAGTCGAGGTTGGCCCAGAGATCGTCCTCGCCGATCGGCGGGTTGCTGGTCAGATCCTCCGGCACGTCGGCGATGTTGAAGCTGGTGACCACCGATCCGCCGCGCGAGGGCGTGGCGAGATTGGTGCGCACCCAGTTGAAGTCGGTCATCCACTCGTAGCACCAGACCGGGATGCCGAGCCGGCCCATGTTCCGCAGCAGCGTGCAGACGGTCGCGATTTCCTCGTCTCGCCCCGGCAGGCCGCGCTTGGCCTTGTTCAGCGGCGGCCGGGCCTCGATCACCTTCAGGGTGAAGCCGGCGGCCTCGTAGCGCTGCTTCAGGCGCTGCAGCGGCCCGAAATCCCAAGGCGCCTCGCCCTGCAGCAGGTCGTCGGGCGGCAGGCCGCCGACGGCGAGGTCCACCCCGGCCTGCTTCGCCAGCTTCCAGACGGGCGTCGGCGTGGGACTGATGAATTCGGCGATTTCGAGCATGGTCGTGAGGATCCCGGAGAGGCTGGGCAGTGAAAGGGGATGGTCGTCGAGGTTCAGGCGGGCAGCAGCTCCGACAGGCGCTCCTGCGCCACCTGCGGCTGCCGATCGTAGAGGAAGCATGAGGCAGTCTGGCGATCGCCGATCCGGAACAGCGGCGGCTCCGCCCCGCAGGCCTCCATCGCCCGCGGGCAGCGGGGCCGGAAGCGGCATCCTTCGGTGCCGACACCGGCCTCGCGCGCCTTGATCGGCTGGGCGCCCCAGCGCCGGTCGAGATTGGGCCAGGGGATCGAATCGACGAGCAGCTGGGTATAGGGGTGCTGCGGGTCCTTGATCACCTGGTCGACATCCCCCGCCTCCATCACCGCGCCGCGATACAGCACGATGATCGACTTGGCGATGTGATAGGCGGTGGTGAGGTCGTGCGTGACGTAGATGATCGAGACGCCATGGTCGCGCTGCAGGTTGCGCAGCGTCTCCAGGATCGTCGCGCGCAGCGACGCATCGACCATCGACACCGGCTCGTCGGCGATCAGCAGCCGCGGCTTCAGCAGCAGAGCGCGGGCGACATTGATGCGCTGGCGCTGCCCGCCGGACAGCTGGTGCGGGAAGCGCCCGAGGATGTCCTCCGGCCGGAGCCCGACGGCGGTCAGCGCCTCGTCCATCTTGCGGCGCGCCTCCGCCTTCGATGTCGCCAGGCCGAACTTGCGGATCGGCACGGTCAGCAGATGGTCGACCGTGTAGAACGGGTTGAAGACGGCGAAGGGATCCTGGAAGACCGCCTGGACCTCGCGGCGATAGGCCATCTTCTCCTTGCCGCGGAGGGTCGAGACATCCCTGCCGCGATAGATGATCCGGCCGGTCGACGGCGCGATGAAGCCGAGCAGCAGCATGGCCAGCGTGGTCTTGCCGCTGCCGCTCTCGCCGGCCACGGTCAGGATGGTCGGCTCGTCCTCCTTCAGCGTCAGCGAGATGTTGCGCAGCGCGACCGTGGTGTGTGCGTGGACGAGACCGCGCGAATAGGTCTTCGAGACATCTTCGAGCCGCAGCAGATCGGCCATCTCAAGCCTCCCCGTCATAGAGGTGGCAGGTGACGCCGCGGCCGCCGGCCAGGATGATCTGCTCAGGCCGCGCCGTGCTGCACACGGCCATGGCCTTGCCGCAGCGGGGGTGGAAGGCACAGCCGCCGGGAAGCCGCAGCAGCGACGGTGCCAGGCCGGGGATGCCGCGGAACACGCCCTTGTTCTCCAAGCTGGGCAGGCTGTCGATCAGCGCCTGGGAATAGGGGTGCTTCGGGTCCGTGAACATCTCGCGGACCGTGCTGACCTCGACCAGCCGCCCGGCATACATCACCGCGACCTTGTCGACGAACTGCGCCATCAGGCCCATGTCGTGGCCGATCAGGATGACCGCGGCGTTGATCGCCTTCTGGACGTTGTCGATCGTCTCCATCACCTGGCGCTGGGTGACGACGTCGAGCGCGCTGGTCGGCTCGTCGGCGATGATGACGTGGGGGTCGAGCAGGATGCCGATGGCGATGCAGACGCGCTGCTTCATGCCGCCGGACAGCTCATGCGCATACATGCGGTAGACGCCGACATCGAGATCGACCGATTGCAGCGCCCGCTTGCACCGCGCCTCGATGGAAGCACGGGATTCGCCCGGCAGGTGCGACTTCACCGCGTCGACCATCTGGGCGCCGATCCGCATCACCGGGTTGAGCGAGTTCATCGCGCCTTGCGGGATATAGGCGATCCGCGACAGCCGGGCCTGGCGCATCCCTTCCGTGTCGAGCGCCATCAGGTCGGCGCCGCCGATGATCACTTCCCCGCCCTCGATCCGGCCCGGGGGCTTGATCATCCGCATCATGGCCAGCGCCAGCGTGCTCTTGCCGGAGCCGGATTCGCCGACCATGCCGAGCTTCTCGCCGGCGTTCAGCGTGAAGCTGACATCGTCGAGCGCCCGGGCGCGGCCGGAGTCGGTGTAATAGGTCACCTCAAGGTTGCGGACATCGAGGACCGGCTGGATTGCCGCGGCTGGCTGGGTCATGGCCTTCATCCGTTGCCGGGGCGGCGCGAGCGTCACATCCATCGCCGTCACTCCGTCCTCCGCACGCGGGGATTGGCCAGCTCGTCGAGCCCCATATTGATCAGGGCGAGCGAGCCGAGGATCAGGATCATCGCGACCGAGGGGATGATCGGCCACCACCACCAGCCGTTGAAGAAGGCGCCCTGCGACTGCGCCGCCCAGATGATGTTGCCCAGCAGCGGCTCACGCAGCGGCCCGAGCCCGAGCACGGCGAGGTAGAAGGAGGCGAAGACGGCCGAGAACACCTGCGCCACGAAGGCTGCGGCGATGAAGGGCAGCAGGCAGGGCAGGATCTCCTTGAAGATGATGCCGAGATCGCTGACGCCCGACAGCTTGGCCACGGCGACGAACTGCCGTTCCTTCATCGTCAGCACCTGGGCGCGGATGACCAGGGTCGGGCCCATCCAGGCCAGCAGCACCACGATCATCGCCATGGTGACGATGGTGACGTCGCGCTTGTCGAGCGAGCCCGCGATCACGACCTGGATCAGCAGCACCGGGATCGGCGTCAGGATCTGGCAGACCGTGCGGATGATCGCATCGGTCCAGCGGCCGAAATAGGCGGCGATGAAGCCGAGCACGACGCCGATCAGCGTGCCCAGGCCGCCGGCGACGAAGCCGATGAAGGCCGTCTGCCACATGCCGACGACCATGGCCGAGAACAGGTCGCGGCCGAAGAAATCGGTGCCGAAGGGGTATTTCAGGCTGGGCGGCTTCTTCACCGCCACCGACAGCGGATAAGCGTCCTTCGGGTTGATCGTCAGCAGGCCGATGACGGTGAAGGCGGTCAAGCCGAGCAGGATCAGGACACCGAGGGCCAGCCCCTTGTTGCGGCGCAGATAGCGCAGCACCAGGACGAGGCTGCCCGGGCGTTCGATCCTGGCTTCGGCGGGCGGCGAGAGCGCGGCGATCGACATGTCTCTCGCTCCTCACGAATGCCGGACGCGGGGATCGAGCAGCGGGTAGAGGAACTCGACCGCCGTCATCAGCACCGCCACGGCGATGGTGATGAACAGCACGATGCCGTAGATGGTCGGGAAATCATTCGCGCGGATGGCAAGGTTGAGCATGCTGCCGATGCCCGGCAGGCCGAACAGCCCCTCGACGATGATGGCCGAAGTGACGACGGTGCCGAGTGCCAGGGCCAGCCCCGTCACCTGCGGCAGCATCGCGTTGCGGAGATAATAGTCGCGGAAGATCCGGCCGCCGGTCAGGCCCTTGTGCTCGGCGAAGTTCACATAGTCCTCGCCCTGGATGGTGACGCCCATGCCGCGCATCGACAGCACCCAGCCGCCGACCGAGCCGAAGATCAGGGCCAGCGCCGGCAACACCTGGTGCTGCAGCAGGTCGAGGAAGAACTCGAAGGAGAAGTTCGGCACCACCCCGACCGAATAGGCGCCGCCGAGCGGCAGCCATTTCAGCCGGAAGCCGATGAAGAACAGCAGCAGGATGCCCATGATCACCGGCGGCACGCCGGTCAGCAGGATGAACGGCGTGGCGAAGCCCCGGAGCCAGTTCGGGGCCCGCGGCCAGGCGGCGACGGCGCCGAGCAGGTTGCCGATGATGAAGCTGAGGATGGTGGTGACCAGCAGCAGGCCGATGGTCCAGGGCAGCGACTGCGCCAGCAGGTCGGCCACAGTCGACGGGTAGCGGTACAGCGAATAGCCGAAATCCATCCGCAGGATGTTGCCGAGATAGGTCCAGTACTGGTGGTACAGCGGCTGGTCGAGCCCGAACTGCTGCTGCATCGAGGCGATGATCTTCTCCAGATCCTGGGGCGAGAAGCCACCGGTGCGGGCCAGCTCGCCGAACCGCTCGCGCAGCGCGTTGCGGCTCGAGATGCGCGGGATGAAGAAGACGATCGTCGAGGCGGCCCAGACCACCAGGACAAGGAACAGAAGGCGGCGGATGACGAGCTTGAGGGTCACGGGGACGATCCTGCTGTCTTGGAGCGGGATGAGTTTGGGCCAGATCGGGTGTTGCCTCTCCCGCTTGCGGGAGAGGTCGGAGACGCGAAGCGGCTCCGGGTGAGGGGATTTTGTCGAGGCCGGGACCAGCCCTCACCCGGTCTCGCTGCGCGAGCCCGACCTCTCCCGCCAGGCGGGAGAGGCAACACAAAACCGCTTGGCATCCTGTCAGACCCTCGCATGACCGGACCTCAATTCATTCCGCTGACCGTTCAGGAGGTGCGCGCCCGGCGGCGCGCACCTGTCACAGTCGGACGACTTACTGCGCGCCCGACGGCTGCAGCGCCGTGATCACCAGCAGGCCGGTATGGGCCCAGAACGCGCCGTTGGTGCCGCCGGCGATGTTCGAGGCGCTCGGCCAGCCCTTCCAGTAGTGGTTGTTGTACGGGATCCGGTGCAGCCACTGGATCACCGGCACGTCGATCGTATCGCGCCAGTAGATGCCGAGAGCCTTGGCGGCGCCCTCCTGGAACTTCGGATCGTCGGAGCTGAGCGGCGAGATCTCGTCGAGGATCTTGTCCAGCTCGGGGTTCTTGTAGCGTGAGAAGCGGTTGTTGCCCGCCGCCGAGCCGATCGTGTTGCTGTACTTGCCGTGGAAGAGGTTCAGGGCCTCGAACGGATCGTACAGGCTGGCGCCATGGCCGAAGAGATAGAGGCCGGGCTTGCCGTCGACCATGTTCTGGAAGGCGTCGGTGCCGAAGTTGACATTGGCGTCGAAGCCCGCCTGGCGCAGCATCTCGGCGAGGACCGGGGCGATGTCGCCATGGATGGTCTCGAAGGCCTGGATGGTGGCGTCGAAGGTCTTGCCGTCCTTCTCCCACAGGCCGTCGCCGTTCTTGGCGAAGCCGGCCTCGGTCATCAGCTTCTCGCTCTCGGCGACATCGAACTTGCCGGGCTGGTACTTCTCCTCCTCCGCCTTCACGGCCGGGGAGTCGGCGAATTTCTGCAGGTTCGGATACAGCGGGAACGGATAGATCGTCGCGATCTTGGCGCCGTCATACAGCACCTCGTTGATGCGATCGCGGTCGATCGCCAGGCTGATCGCCTTGCGCACCCGCACGTCGTTGTAGGGCTCGAGCTGGGTGTTCATCCACAGCGAGTTCGGCCACCAGTCGAGATAGCCATAGGGCGATTCCGTGCCGGTCCAGGACTGGATGTCCTTGTTCTGCTCGACGATGTTGCCGATCACCTGGGCGCGCATGTCGACCGAGCTGTCGAACTCGTTGTTCACCAGCCGCTGCGCCACCGTGTCGATCGGCTGGTTCAGCACGTTGACGATGACGACGCGCTTCACCGCCGGCTCGGCCATCCGCCCCGCCTTCACCGCCCACCAGTCGGGGCGCAGGTCCATGATCTTCTGGTTGGCGTTCCAGGCGACGACGTCATACGGGCCGGAATGCGGGATCTGGTCGAGACCCACGGCCGCGGTCGGGTTCGGCTGCGCCGATTCCCATTCCGCCGGCACGATCGGCAGGCCGGTGTCGAACTTCTCGGTCAGCACCTCGAATTTGAAGCGCGGCGCCGGCTGCTTGAACTTGACCTCGACGGTCAGGTCGTCCTTGGCGCTGACGCTGTCGACGAACTGCTCGAAATGCGCGTGGTAGGGCAGCGTCTCATACTTCATCTGCCCTTCGAAGGTGTAGACCACGTCCTTGGACGTGACCGGCTTGCCGTCGCTCCACTTGGCGTCCTTGTTGAGCTTGATCTCGAGCGTTTTGAAGTCCGGCGTGGTGTATTCCATGCTGTCGGCCAGCCACGGCACGAACTCGCCCTTGAAGATGGCGAAATACATCAGCGGCTCGAACAGCAGGTTGTTGCCTTCCTGATGCGTGTAGCCCGGCAGCACCCAGGGGTTGGTGGTGCCGATCGACGTGCCGCCGGCGACGCCCCAGCCGAGCACGAGCGTCTGGTTGCGCGGAACGTTCGGCAGCGCGCCCTTGGGCGTAATCTCCTGCGCGGCCGGCAGGCCGGCGCTCTGCGCGATCGCCGCGGCCGGCGCCATGATCGCCGCCGCGGCCAGCGCAAGGCCGGCGAGGCGTTTCAGACTAACCATAGGACAGATCTCCTCCCTGTGATTGTCGAATGGTGCAAATGTCGCTGTCTGCACCTTATGGGCGCCGTTCCGGTGCGACGAAGCGCCCCCTCTTCCACAAAGTCAAAAGATCTCACCACCCGACCAACAGTCATCGATCGAGCACAGATGCGTTTCCCGTCCGGAGACGTTATGTCCGGTGGCTTCCTGCTTTCCTCCTATTGCCGCGATATTGCCCATCTGAAGCAATTCGCATCTTCTATATTTTGTCGACAGCCTAAGTCAGTTTCACGGGTCGCTCAACTCTTTCTGGTTGTTGCGGCGCGCCGCCCGCATCTGCTCGATGATGTGGCGGCCGGATCCTTCGACATGACGGGCGATCACGGCCGCCGCCGCGTCTGCGTCATGGGCCTTGATCGCGTCCAGGACATCCTGGTGGTCCCGCATCACCGTCGCCTGGCGGCCGAGCGAGATCGGCAGCCGCCGGCTGATCGCGCGCAGGATCTCGCGATGCTTCCACCACAGATCGACGGCGTGCCGGTTGTAGTGGCGTTCATACATCGTGTGGTGGAACTGGGTGTCGAGCAGCCCGTGGCGCAACGGGTCCGCATAGTTGAGCCGCAGCATCTCGGCGTGCAGCGCCTCCAGCGCGGCGATGTCGGCCTCGGTGGCGATGCCGACGAACCAGCGGGTCAGCGCCGGCTCGATCAGGACCTCGATCTCATAGATGTCGCGGATGAAATCCTGGTCGATCGGCCGCACCCGCGCCCCGCGATTGGCGGCCATCACGACGAAGCCCTCGCCGCGCAGCTGCTGCAGCGCCTCGCGCACCGGGTTGGTCGAGGTGCCGTGCCGCTCGGCGAGATCGGCGACGACCAGGCGGGCATTGGCCGGGATGCGGCCCGAGATGATGTCCTCGCGGATCGCCTCATAGACCGAGGCCTCGCGGTCCGGCGCCTGGAAGGCGGGCAGGTCCACGCCGGGGCTCACGCCCATAGGCTGTGCTTCACCGCCGCCGTCCGATGTCGATCGATGTCCAACCTCGGGGCCCGGCACGCGATCCTCCGATTTTCGTGTACGATCTTTGTCGAAGTCGACACGAAATGTCGAGCCTGAAGCGCGACCGGCCCACTCGATCTATCCAGCCACGGCGCCGGCTTGCCATCCGATCCGGCCGGCCAGCTCGGCCATCACGGCCTCGAACATCTCGGTGGTCAGGCGCCCGGTCTGGGTGTTGTAGCGGCTCACGTGATAGCTGTCGGCCAGCAGGATCCCATCGGGCAGGACGTGCATCGCGCCATGTGCGAATTTCACCCGGGCGACGGGGAGCCCGTACAGCCGCACGACGGCGTTGTGGGCGACCAGGCCGAGGGCCAGGATCGCCTTCACGCCCGTCATCGCCTCCCGCTCCGCCTTCAGGAATCGGCTGCAGCTGCGGATCTCCGCCGGCGTCGGCAGGTTCTCCGGAGGCACGCACCGGACCGCATTGGCGATCCGCGCGCCGGTCAGCCGAAGGCCGTCTCCGGGATCCTCCCCATACGCGCCCTGCGCCAGGCCGAATTTCAGCAGGGTCGCGTAGAGCAGCTTGCCGGCGTGATCGCCGGTGAAGGGACGCCCGGTGCGGTTCGCCCCCTTGACGCCCGGGGCGAGGCCGAGCACCAGCAGCGGCGCGCCCTGCGGCCCCCAGCTCGGGACCGGTGCGTTGTGCCAGGTCGGCCATTTCTGCCGATTGGCCTCGCGATAGCTCACGAGGCGCGGGCAAAGCGGGCAATCGCGGCCCGGCGCTGAGGTGGTTTCGGTCATCGGTTGTCGCTGCTGCACGAGGGATTCGGGACGTTCTAGCATGGCCGGCGCCGCCCCTCGCCTCGGCGGACGCGGCGCTCTAAGATCGGCATGATCCGGAGGTTCCCGTCGGACCTGACCGCCGCCCCTCCCGGATCGCATGAGGGGATGCATGCTCCAGGCCTCCAGGGAACGACGCCCGCTGTCCAGCCGCGACCCCGACAGCCTGCGCATGCCCGGGCTCGCAATCGCCCTCCATGCCCTCGGCATCCTCCTGTTCATCGCCGGGCTGCTGGTCGGCGTGGTCCTGGCGTATCGGCTGTTCGGCACCGCCAATCTGCTCGGGCAGGTCTCCGCCCTGATCCCCGACCGGCCGACCGATGCGCTGGGGCTGCCGGACGCCCGCATCGCCGCCCTCGCCGACATGATCGGCGACGGGCCGGGCTTGAGCCGGCAGCTGCGGACCGAGGCCTGGACCATGGGCTGCGGCGCCGTGGCCGCGGGGCTGGTGCTGTGGCTGCTCTGCGCCGGCCTGGCGTCGACCCTGGCCCGGCTGCAGCGGATCGAGGCGACGCTGCAGTTCGCCCCCGGCCGGGCCGCGCGCCAGGAATTCACGAAGGAATAACGCTTTCTGTCCTATTCCGCGTCGAACCGGGCGTCGCCCTCAAAGCACCGGATCCGAGGTGGAGCATATGACCGGAGGCCAGGGCCGCGAGCCGCGCGCCGACATCGCCGACTGGGCCGCCCGCTATCTGGAGCGGCTGGACCGGCCCTTCGACGACTGGGAGGCCGACTTCTTCCGCCGCGGCTGCAGCTTCCTGTCGCGCCGGCTGACCATCGGCGCCGCCGCCAATTGGCGGTCCCTGACCCTGCCGCCGGACCACCGCGCCGAAGCCTATTCCGGCCCGCTGGCCGCCCGGCCGCTGACGGTCGAGGAAACCGAACGGTTCCGGGGGATGCTGCAGCGGATCGCGCGGGAGGAATGAGAGGCCGATACCGCGTGAGCCGGGGGTGCCGAAGTCGCGACCGATCACGCGCAAAAAGAAAGGCCCGCCGAAGCGGGCCCTGCTCTTTCATCCTGCGAACTGGTGGGCGCACTAGGGCTCGAACCTAGGACCCGCTGATTAAGAGTCAGCTGCTCTACCAACTGAGCTATGCGCCCGTTCGCTCGGGACGGCCGGTGATATAGCCGCCGCCCGGACCGGTTGCAACCCTTTCTTCACGAAAGCCTCAACCTTTGTCGGCGCCGTCCCCCGGAGCGGCCGAGAGCAGGCGCCGGCCGGACTCGCGCTGCTGGCATTCCAGCAGGATGTCGCGGGCGATCGGCGCCGCGTATTCGCTGCCGCCGCCGCCATGCTCGACGATCACCGAGCAGGCGTAGCGCGGCGCGCCGACCGGGGCGTAGGCGACGAACCAGGCGTGGTGGCGCTGGTTCCACGGCCAGTTGTCCGGGTTCACCCCGGCGGCCCGTTCGGCCATGGTGATGCGGCGGACCTGGCTGGTGCCGCTCTTGCCGCCCATCTCCATGCCCTTCTGCTTGATCTGCGACCGCTTGCCGGTGCCGCGGGTCATCACCGCCACCGTGCCCTCGATCACCGTGTCGATATGGCTCTTGGCGACGCCGATCGACGGCACGTCCGGCACCTCGGGCATCCCGTCCGCGCCGACCGCCATGACCAGGCGCGGCACCACCGCCTTGCCGCCATTCACCAGCCGCGCGGTCATGGTGGCCAGCTGCAGCGGCGTCGCCAGCACATAGCCCTGCCCGATACCGGCGATCAGCGATTCGCCGAGCTGCCAGGAGGTGCCCATGGCGCCCTCCTTCCAGGCCTTGGTCGGCATCAGCCCCGGCCGCTCGTTCGGCAGGTCGACGCCCAGCTTCTGGCCGATGCCGAACTTGTTCGCGCCTTCGGCCAGCCGATCGATGCCGAGCCGCCGCGCCATCTCATAGAAATAGACGTCGCAGGACTGGGCCATGGCGTCGACCACGTTCAGGCTGCCATGGCCGCCGCGCTTCCAGCAGTGGAAGCGGTGGTCGCCCAGGTCGACATAGCCGGGGCAGAAGACGCGCTGGTCCGGCGTCACCACCCCCGCCTCCAGCGCCGTCGCCGCCACCGCGATCTTGAAGGTCGATCCCGGCGGGTACTGGCCGTTGATCACCTTGTTGTTGAGGATGCCGTAGGGGTCCTGGACCAGGCGGCGCCAATCGGCCGTGCTGATGCCGTTCGGGAACAGGTTGGCGTCGTAGGACGGGTGGGAGGCCATGGCCAGCACATCGCCATTGTGCACGTCCATGATCACGGCGGCGGCGCTGAACTCGGTCTTCAGCCGCTCCATGACGTAGCGCTGCAGCTCGAAATCGATGGTCAGCCGCACCTCCTGGCCCGGCTTGCCCTCCTCCCGGTTGATCTCGCGGATCACCCGGCCGACCGCGTTGACCTCGACCTGGCTGGACCCGGCGACGCCGCGCAGGCCGGTCTCGTATTGCCGTTCGACGCCGGACTTGCCGATGCGGAAGCCCGGCAGGCTCAGCACCGGCTCGCCGGTCAGGTCGGCCTCGGCCACGGCGCCGACATAGCCGATGATATGGGCCATCTCGACGCCGAAGGGGTAGCGGCGGGATTCGCCGACCTCGATCGACAGGCCCGGCAGCTCAGGCCCGTTGACGTCGATCCAGGCGACCTGGTCCCAGCTGAGATTCTCCTTCACCGTCACCGGCACGAAGGCGCGGCGGCGCTTGACGTCGCGGACGATGCGGGCGAGGTCGGCGTCGGTCAGCGGCACCCCCTGCCCCAGCCGGCCGAGCACGCCCTGGAGGTCCTTCGCCTGCTCCGCCACCAGCACGACCCGGAAGTTCTGGTCGTTGACCGCGAGCTGGGTGCCGAAGCGGTCGGTGATCAGGCCGCGCGACGGGGCCAGCAGCCGCATGTTGATGCGGTTCGACTCGGCCAGGACCTTGTAGCGGTCGCTCTCCTCGACCTGGAGGTAGTAGAGCCGCCCGCCCAGCACGCCGAGCAGGCCGAGCTTCAGCCCGCCGAGGGCGAAGGCGCGGCGGGTGAAGCCGCGGGAGCGGTCGGCGTCGCGGTCCACTAGTCCACCGCCCGCAGGAAGCCGCGATGCACCTGGATGAACAGCCAGGCCAGCGGCGGGAAGATGGCGACGGTCAGGACCAGCCGGATCAGCAGCGGCCGCGGCGGCACGATCGCGACGTCGTACAGGCTGACGCCGATCCATTCGACCAGGGTGACCGCGGTCGCCAGCACGGCGTAGCCCAGCCACAGCACCACGAAAGGCCGGCCGGCCAGGAAGCGGCGCTGGCGCAGCAGCACCCATTGGCACAGCAGCAGGATCAGGGCGTGCAGCCCGATCGGCGAATCGGCCAGCGCGTCGTGCAGCAGCCCGACCAGGAAGATCAGCCACATCGGCATCAGGTCGGGCCGGTGCACGCCCCAGTAATAGACCGAGGCCAGCGGCAGCAGCGGCGCGATCGCGCTGTAATAGGGCAGCTGCGTCGGCGTCACACCGACCAACACCAGGATCAGCGTCACCGCCCCCGGGGCCGCGTGGCGGGCGGCGAGGTCGAGCTTGTGCAGCAGGTCCCCGGTCATTGCGGGAAGCCGGGCACCGGCTGCATCGCCATCCCGGGATCGAGGGCGCGGAAATCGACGACCTTGACGTAGGTGACGGCTTCGAGCGGCTCGATCGGCTGGATCCGGACGGCGCTGTCCTGGGCGGCGGCGACGATGCCGACCGGCAGGCCGGCCGGGAACATGCCGCCATTGCCGGAGGTGACGATGCGGTCGCCGACCCGGATCGACGCGTCCGGCGGCAGGTACAGGAGCCGCGGCCGGTCGGTGTTGTCGCCGCCGATGACGGCGCGCTGCTGGGTGCGCTCGACCACCACCGGGATGCGGGCGTTGAGGTCGGTGATCAGCAGCACCCGGGCGGAGCGGTCGCCGGTCTGCACGATCCGGCCGATCAGGCCGCGGCCGCCGAGCACCGCCTGGCCGTCGCGGATGCCGTTGGCGGCGCCGAGATTGATCGTCAGGCTGCGCACGAAGGCGCCGCCATTGTCGGCCACGACCCGGGCGGTCAGTAAGGAATGGGCCGAATCCGGCGTGTAGTTCAGCAGGTTGCGCAGGGTCAGGTTCTCGGCCTCGAGCCGGAACGCCACGTCCTGGTACTGCCGCAGCGTTGTCACCTCCTGCCGCAGCCGGGCATTCTCGCCGCGGATGTCGGACAGGCTCTGCAACTCGGTCACCATGCGGGCGACGCTGGCGGCCGGGCGCGACATGGCGTCGAGGATCGGCGCCACCGCATCGACCACCCGGGCGCGGACGCCGTCGAACAGGACGGCGTCGATCTTGCCGACCATCAGCAGGCTGATCGCGGCGAACAGCAGCAGGCCGAACGAGAATCGGTGCGCGACGGCCCTGAGCGCCGCGATGCGAACCGCCGGTCTGCTCCGCTGCATCACCCGCATGTTCCGTCCGCCACTGGCCCGTCCAGGCGGGGGCTATGGCCCCCGCCACGGTTTTACCACAAAGGTCGTTTCACAACTCAGTATGCACTGATGAGCACGGCCTGCAACGAGCGCTCTTCCAGGGCGCGGCCGGTGCCGAGCGCGACGCAGGACAGCGGGTCGTCGGCGATCGACACCGGCAGGCCGGTGGCGTGCCGCAGCACCAGGTCGAGATTGCCGAGCAGCGAGCCGCCGCCGGTCAGGACGATGCCCTTGTCGACGATGTCGGCGGCCAGCTCCGGCGCGGTGTGCTCCAGCGCCACCTTCACCGCCTCGACGATCTGGCTGATCGGCTCGGACAGGCTCTCGGCGATCTGCCGCTCGGAGATCACCAGCTCCTTCGGCACGCCGTTCAAGAGGTCCCGGCCGCGGATCTCCATGTACCGGCCCTCGCCGTCCTCCGGCGGGGCGGCGGACCCGATCTCCTTCTTGATCCGCTCGGCCGAGCCCTCGCCGATCAGGAGGTTATGGTTGCGGCGGATATAGGCGATGATCGCCTCGTCCATCTTGTCGCCGCCGACGCGGACCGAGCGGGAATAGACGATGCCGCCCAGCGACAGCACCGCGACCTCGGTGGTGCCGCCGCCGATGTCGACGATCATGCTGCCGGTCGGCTGGGTCACCGGCAGCCCGGCGCCGATCGCCGCCGCCATCGGCTCCTCGATCAGGCGCACCCGGCGGGCGCCGGCGCTCTCGGCCGATTCCTGGATCGCCCGGCGCTCGACCGCGGTCGACCCGGACGGCACGCAGATGATCATCTCCGGCGCCGCGAAGCTGCGGCGGTTGGTGACCTTGCGGATGAAATGCTTGATCATTTCCTCCGCCACCTCGAAATCGGCGATCACGCCGTCGCGCAGCGGCCGGATGGCGATGATGCTGCCCGGCGTGCGGCCCAGCATCAGCTTGGCTTCGTCGCCGACCGCCAGGACCTGCTTCTTGCCGCGATGAGTCTGGATCGCCACCACCGACGGCTCGTTCAGCACGATGCCCCGGCCCTTGACATAGACCAGGGTGTTCGCCGTGCCCAGGTCGATGGCGATATCGGCGGAGAGGAAACCGAAAAAATTGAACATGCGCTGTGGTGTCCTGTCAGCCGGGCTCGGCTGGGAGGGGCCAGTGCGAGGGGCGGGAGCGACAGGCCGATCCCGCCGCCGGGTTGCTTTAGACCAGCCCGGTCCGAGTCTCAAGCGGAGAGTCGGGCGGAATCATGGCACCCGGGATCACATGCCGCGCTCGGCCATCGACGCGCTGACGCCGATATCCCGGGGGGCGGCGCACTGCCCCGGCCGGCGATACAGGCAGATCTCGCTGGGGCAGCTCTCCAGCCGGTATCCGGTGTTCGGCGGCATCTGCTCCGGCCGCGCCATCACATAGTTGAAGGCCGGGGCCGAACGCCACAACCGCCGGGTGTCGTCGCCGAACCAGAACACCGGCACGTCGCGGTGCAGGGTGGTGTAGCCGGGCAGGTCCCACCACGGCGTCAGCAGGCCCAGGCCGCACAGCGCCGGGCGGTCGTGCAGCGCCTGGGTGGTGGCGATGCCGGGCGCGACGCGGCTCCATTCCGGCCGCCAGCGGTCGCTGGCCGACAGCAGGCCCGAGGCCAGCACCCAGGCGGCGCAGAGCACGGCGAGCGGCACCCAGCGCGGCATGTCCCCCCAACGCCCGGCGCCCCAGCGCCCGGCCGCCAGCCCGGCCAGGCGACGGGCCAGCCGTTCGGTGCCCAGCGCGGCAAGGATCAGCAGGAAGGGCAGCGCCGGCAGGACGAAGCGGTATTCCTTGTGAGCGACAAGGCTGTGCGACAGCACGATCGCCAGCGGCACCGCGACCAGCATCGGCTGGCCGCGCGCGCCCAGCACGATCAGCGCCGCCATCGGCGCCAGCCACCACGACCAGACCCGGACATATTCCTCGAAGTAGAAGCCCGGCGGCATCACGCCGAAGCTGTGGCTCTTCTCCTCGACGATGTTGATCCAGAAATTCTTCAGCACCGACTGGAACGGCCAGCCCAGCGTCGCCCAGTCGAGCAGCCCGTTGCAGACCAGCACCGGCACCAGCCCGGCCAGCAGCATCGGCCGCAGCCGGCCGCGCCAGTCGCCCCGGCCCGCGACCAGGGCCGCGGTCAGGATCGCCGGCAGCAGGTGGAAGCGGAAGACGAAGACCAGGCCGAACAGCGCCCCCGCCCAGATCAGCCGCCGGCGGTCGCCCGCCTCCGCGGTCCAGGCCAGCCAGCAGGCGATCAGGAGCAGGCTGGTGGCGATCGATTCGGTCAGCGCGGTCGGCGCGTAGTAGACCAGCTCGAACCAGATGGTGGCGATGAAGGCCGCGGTCAGCCCCGCCGTCAGCCCGCCGACGCGCCGGGCCCACAGGAAGGCGACCACCGGGATGCTCAGCGACAGCGCCGACCACAGCGCCTTCGACACGGCGAGATAGGAGGCCGGGTTGTCGCTGACCCAGGACACCGCCTTCATCAGCCCGGCCAGCATCCCCGGCAGCAGCCAGGAGCGGATGCCCTCGCGATACTCCCAGGGCACCATCCCCTGGCCGAAGGCCAGCCGGTGCGCCTGCTCGTAGTACTGGAACAGCTCGTCGGCGTGGTGGATGCGCGGGAACGCCAAAGCGAGGACGAAGCGCAGCAGCAGCCCGAGGGTCAGGAGCCCGGCCAGGCCGACCAGCCAGCCCGGCCAGCCGTCGAGGACACCGGGCCGGGACGGGTACGGCAGGGCGATCGAAGCTGCAGCGGCGCCGACCGGACGACCCGGATAGCGATCGGAGACGGAGGGATCGACCGATCGGCGTTGCTCCACAGTGTCGTCGGTCATGTCGCTCCGAATCGGGCCGGAATATCGAGTATCGCTGCCTATAACACCCGCAGCGCCGTTTTCGTCTGCAAAAACCTCGCAAAAATCATCATATCCAAGATCTTGTTGAGAGTTTGTCCGGGGCTCGCCTGAAAGAATGCGGAAGGCCGGGATGAAAATCGCCGGCAGCCGCGTATATGGGGCATGAAACGCCGCAAGGATGATTTCGACGTCATCGCCGAGCTGCCGGGGCTGAAGCGCTACGCGCTGGTCCTGACCCGCGATGCCGCCGAGGCCGAGGACCTGCTGCAGGACACCCTGCTCAAGGCCTATGAGGGCCGTCGCGGCTGGCAGCCGGACCGGGCGCTGCGCCCCTGGCTGTTCTCGATCATGCACAACGCCCATGCCTCGCGGCTGCGCGGCCGCCGGGCCGAGGACGCCCGCATCGCCCAGGCGACGCAGCTGGCGCCGGAATCCGGCGCGCCGAACCAGGATGCTCGGGTCCAGCTGGCCCAGGTGCAGCGGGCCCTGCTGACCCTGCCGGAGGAGCAGCGCGAGGCGCTGCTGCTCGTGGCGGTCGAGGAGTTCCGCTACCAGGAGGCCGCGACCATCCTCGGCATCCCGCTCGGCACGCTGATGTCGCGCCTGGGCCGGGCCCGCGCGGCCTTGCGCGAGACCGTCGGCAGCGGCGTCGCGGCCGGCACCGATGGACCCAACCCGCCGCGGCTGCGGCTGGTGGAGTGACGACCATGACCCAGACCACCCCGACCGAAGCCGAGATCCAGGCTTATATAGACGGCGAGCTCGACCTGCCCCGCCGGATCGAGGTCGAGGCCTGCCTCGAGGCGAACCCGGCCCTCGCCGCCCAGGTGATGGCCGATCTGCGCCTGCGCGACGCGCTGCGCCTGGCCTTCGCCGAGGATGCCGGCATCCGCGTCGCCAGCTACGAGAACGCCCGGCTGCTGGGCCGCGCCGTGCGCTGGCGCCGGATCACGGTCCGGCTGCGCCGGGTGGCCGCGGTGGTGCTTCTGGTCGGCATCGGCTGGGGCGCCCAGTCGATCCTGGGCGTGACCCGGATCGACAGCGCCTCGGCCGGCATCCCGGCCTATGCCGACGAGGCCGGCGACGCCTACCGCACCGTGCTGTACCGCCACCTGGTCGACCCGGCCGAGCCCAAGGGCGGGCTGAAGCCGGAGGACCTGGCGAAGGCGCCGATCAGCCTGCCCGACCTGCCGCAGGGCTGGTCGATCCGGTCGATCGAGCTGGTGCCCTGGGACGGCGGCTCCGGCTTCGAGGCGACGATCGACACCGACCGGTTCGGCCTGGTGACGCTGTTTGCCGCCGCCACCGACGGCTTCGACGTGCAGCAGCCGCAGGCCCAGCGCGCCAAGGACGTCACCGTCGCCTACTGGCAGGTCGGCCCCGCGGTCTACGCGCTCTGCGCCGAGGCGAAGGCGGACGACCTGCTGGCCGCCGCCAACGGCCTGGCGGACACACTCTATTGAACGGTCCCCAAGGAGAGAACGACCAAATGAATACACCGCAATATCAATGGCAGACGACGGCGCGCCCGACGGCCGCCGAACTCGACGTCGGCCTGCGCCAGCACATGCTGCGCGTCTTCAACTACATGGGCCTGGGCCTGGTCCTGACCGGCCTGGTGGCCTATCTGGTCGGCAGCACCCCGGCGATCTACATCCCGATCTTCACCAGCCCGCTGAAATGGGTGGTGATGCTGGCGCCGCTGGCCTTCGTCTTCTTCCTGTCGTTCCGCATCCACGCCGTCTCCGCCTCCACGGCGCAGATGGTGTTCTGGGCCTTCTGCGCCGTCATGGGCCTGTCGATGGCGTCGATCTTCCTGGTGTTCACCGGGACCAGCATCGCCCGCACCTTCATGATCGCCGCGGTCATGTTCGGCGCGATGAGCCTGTACGGCTACACCACCAAGGCCGACCTGTCGCGCTTCGGCTCGTTCCTGATGATGGGCCTGATCGGCATCATCATCGCCTCGATCGTCAACATCTTCCTCGGCTCGACCGCGCTGCAGTTCATCGTCTCGGTCGCCGGCGTGCTGATCTTCACCGGCCTGACCGCCTGGGACACCCAGCGGATCAAGGAGGAATACGCCGAGCATTACGACAGCGAGAGCCTGAACAAGATGGCGGTGATGGGCGCGCTGTCGCTGTACCTGAACTTCATCAACATGTTTCAGCTGCTGCTGAGCCTGACCGGCTCGCGAGAGGAGTAAGCGCGTGTACGACGCCGAGAAGCAGGCCATCGACGACCTCTTCACGAAGCTGGCGCGGGCCGAGCGCGACGGCGGCCCGCGCGATGCCGGCGCCGAGGAGCTGATCCGGCGCCGCCTCGCCGAGCAGCCGGCCGCCGCCTACTACATGGCCCAGGTGATCCTGGTGCAGGAGCAGGCGCTGGCGGCCGCCCAGGCCCAGATCAACGAGTTGGAGCGGCGCGCCGCCCAGCCGGCGGCCGGCGGCTTCCTGGCCGGTCTGTTCGGCGGCCAGCAGCAGCGGCCGCAGCCGGGCGCCTCGCCCTGGGGCCGTCAGGCCCAGCCCGGTTACGGGACCCAGCCCGGCTACGGGTCGCAGCCGGGCTACGGCGCCCAGCGGGGCGGCTACGGCCGGCCTGGCGGCGGTGGCGGCTTCATGGCCGGCGCCATGCAGACCGCGATGGGCGTGGCCGGCGGCGTGGTCCTCGGCAACCTGCTGATGGACGCCTTCACGCCCGACGTGGCCCAGGCGGCCGGGGACCTCGGCCAGGCGGCGGAGGATACCGCCGGCGATCTGGCGTCCGACGCCGGGTTCGATATGGGCGGCGAGGAGCTCTGAGAGTAGTATGAGGCCCGGAGGCGTCATGCCTCCGGGCCTTCCCTCATTTTTGTCGCGAATTGATCGGACGCATCGTGGAAAGCTTCGTTGCCCAGGTCACGCAGTTCATCGCCGACAACCAGGCCTGGGCGGGACCGATCCTGTTCCTGCTGGCCTTCGGCGAATCCATGGCCGTGGTCGGCCTGTTCGTCCCCTGCACCGCGCTGATGCTGGCGACCGGCGCCCTGGTCGGCGGCGGCCTGCTGCATCCCGTGCCGGTGATCCTGTGGTCGATCGCCGGCGCCGTTCTGGGCGACGCGGTCTCCTACTGGCTCGGGCAGAAGCTGGGGCCGAACGCCCGCAACGTCTGGCCGTTCTCGCGCGACAGGGCGATGATCGCCAAGGGCCGGCTGTTCTTCCGCCGCTGGGGCACCGCCTCGATCTTCCTCGGCCGCTTCCTGGGGCCGCTGCGCGCCGTGGTGCCGCTGATCGCCGGCATCATGCGGATGCGCCCGGCCCGCTTCCAGATCGCCAATGTGCTATCCGCCATTGTCTGGGTCCCCGCCATGCTGGCGCCGGGCTGGCTGGTGGCGCAGGGCGTCGGCGAGCTGAGCGGCATCGGCGAGACCGAATGGATCGTCATGACCGGCGGTCCGCTACTGGCCGGGGCCCTGACCCTGGCGGCCTTCGCCAAGCTGGCCTCCCGCCGCGCTGCTCCGGTCCGCACCCGGCGCCAGCGCGCCGGCGGGCAAGCCTGAGGAGACATCCGTCATGGGCCTGAGCGGTGTGAAGCTCCTGATCATCGGCGCTGTGGTCGCGCTCCTGTTCCTGCCGCTGCTGCTGCGCCAGGCGCGGTCGATCCCGCTGCTGCTGGAGCAGGCGCGCGCCGCCTTCGGCGGCGAGGATGCGGAAGCGACGGGCCATCGCCCCCAGGCGGCGGAAGCGGCCCGCCAGCCTCCACGCCCGGCCAGCGTCGCCGAGCGGGCAGGCCGCGGCATCGGCCGGCTGCTGCAGCGCCTGGGCCTGTTCCGCGCCGGCTGACGCCTACAGCACGAAATCGCCGGCCTGCAGCGCCAGAGCGCCGGTCAGGGCGATGTGGAAATCGGAGACGCCGTCGCCATTGACGTCGCCGGCGATCGTGGTGACGCCGCCGGCGACGGCGAAGCGCAGCTCGCCGGCCACCTTGTGGTAGAGGCCGGAGCCGATGAAGGTGAAGGCCTGGTTGCCGGCCGCGGCGGAGTTGGCGTCGATCGCCGACAGGTCGATGCGGTCGCCCTGGGCCCGGCTGAAATCGGTGATCCGGTCTGCGCTGGCGCCGACCACGCTCTGCGTCGCACTGCCATAGACGAAGCGGTCGGCCCCGGCGCCGCCAGTGAGCGTGTCCTTGCCGCCGGACCCGGTGAGCACGTCGCTGCCGTTCCAGCCCTGCAGCACATTGGCACCTGCATCCCCGACCAGGCTGTCATTGCCCTGGCTGCCGGAGAGATCCTCGATCCCGGCCAGGGTGTCGCCCTGGGCCTGGCCGCCGCCGCCGGTGCCGACGGCCAGATTGACCGCGACCCCGGTGGTGCCGGTGAAATAACTGGCGAGATCGACACCGACGCCGCCGTCCAGCCGGTCCGCGCCGGCACCGCCCCGGAGAATGTCGTTGCCGCTGCCGCCGAACAGCCGGTCGTCGCCGAGCCCGCCATCGAGCGTGTCGTCGTCCTGCTCGCCGAACAGCCGGTCGCTCCCGGCCGCCCCATCCAGCACATCGTTGCCGAACCGGCCGAACAGGTCGTCCGCGGCGGCTCCGCCGGACACGGCCTCCGCAGACGGGCTGCCGTCGACGAGGAACAGCTCCCGCGCCGTGATGGCCGAGGCGGCGACGCCCTCCAGCGTCAGGGTGGCGACCCCACCGCCCCGCGACACCGACAGCACCGCATTGCCGCCCATGGTGGCGAGCAGCGCCTGCACCGTCGCGAATTCGGAGCAGAAATGGAGGGCCAGGATATCGACGCCGGGGAAGAAGTCGAGGATGCGGTCGTCGTCTGCCCCGTCGAGCGCGGCCCAGATGAAGCCGTCCGCCGCGAACTGGCCGAGAGGCGGCGTCCCGGTGGCCGGCTGGATCTCGCCGACCAGGATGTCGGCCCCGGCGCCGCCGTCGATCGCGTCGATCCCGGCGCCACCGATCAGGATGTCGTTTCCCTCCCCACCCGTCAGGGTATCGGCGCCGTCTCCTCCATCCAGCTCGTCGGCACCGGACCCGCCATCGATCAGGTCGTCTCCGGCCTGGCCCTGGATCAGGTCGTCACCGCCGCCGCCGTCGATGCTGTCCGATCCTCTCTGGCCCTCGAGTTGATCGAGTCCGGTGCCGCCGAGGATGTCGTCGTCACCCACTCCGCCCTGGACGAAGTCGTTTCCGTCTCCGGCATCGAGCTTGTCGTCGCCTTCGTCGCCGAAGAGGGCGTCATTCCCGCCGAGGCCCGTCAGGTCGTCATCACCCCCCAGCCCGAAGAAGGCATCGTTGCTGCCATCCCCGGTCAGGCGGTCGAAGTCTTCGGATCCAAAGATGACGGCCATGATGGAACTCCCGCTTCATCCGATGTCTCGGGTGAGGGTTTATCCCTGCCGCCTCCGCCTGCCTGTTCCCCGGGGCACAGCGCTCGTCGGGAGTGCGCGGTCTTGCGAGTGCGACCCCTCGATGCACCAGGCGATCGGACCGGCAGGTCGGAACCCCGACCGGCCCGGTTCTGTTGATCTGGGGTCGATCCGCCTGACGCCGCCCCCTCTTCCGCCGGGCGAATCGCCGTTGGAGGTCGCATGACGTCAACTGCGCTCCTGCCCCTGATCGGCGCGCTCCTGGTCATCGCCGGGCTGGTCTATTCGGCCTTCCAGGGCATCTGGGTCGGCCGCTTCAATCGCGAGAAGCGCTCCTTCGGCCTGCGCGGCTTCGGACTTAAGGCGAACTGGCCAGCGCTGGCGCTGATCGTCGTCGGCGCCATCCTGTTGCTGGCGCCGTCCGCCTTCGCCCCCGGCTGATCCGCCGTCTACGCGTCCTGCGAGGCGTCGCTGCCCGCGCGGCGGTGGTAGAGGTCGAGCACCATCTCCAGCCCGGCCGGGCCCAGCAGCTCGAATGCCGCCAAGGGATGCCGCTGCGGCTCCGGCAGCAGGTCGAGGCGGTCGAGCAGCAGCGCCACCGCGCAGGCGTCGCGCGGCGACAGCAGCCGGATGTTGTCCGGGTCGGATTTCGCCAGCCCCACCAGCCGGGCGAGATGGGCCACATCCTCGTCGTTATAGCTCGGCATCTTCATCTCCCCAGATCGCGGGCGGAAATCCTATAGTTGGTGTCGCATACGGGCCAGATCGTCTCATTTCCGACAAAATCGCGTGTGCGGCCGGTGAAATCAGGCTAGGAGGCCATGCATCGGATCCACAAGAAGAAGATCGAACCATGGCCGCAGCACCGGAGGGCGGGCTCCACCAGGGCCTGCAGCAGCGCCACCTCAGCATGATCGCGATCGGCGGCGTCATTGGCGCCGGGCTGTTCGTCGGCTCCAGCTCGATCATCGGCACGGTCGGGCCCGGCGCCTTCCTGACCTATGCCGTTACCGGCGTGCTGATCATCATGGTGATGCGCATGCTGGGCGAGATGGCGGCGGCCAACCCCTCCACCGGCTCGTTCTCTGACTATGCAAGGCTGGCGCTGGGCGACTGGGCCGGCTTCACCGTGGCCTGGCTGTACTGGTACTTCTGGGTGATCGTGGTCGGCTTCGAGGCGGTGGCCGGCGCCGGCCTGCTGCAGAAATGGCTGCCGGACGTGCCGCTATGGGCGGCGTCGCTGGGCCTCTTGCTGCTGATGACCGCGACCAACCTCTACTCCGTGCGCTCCTTCGGCGAGTTCGAGTACTGGTTCGCCGGCATCAAGGTGGCGACCATCGTCGTGTTCCTGCTGCTCGGCACCGCCTATGTGCTGGGGCTGTGGCCCGGCCACGCCATGGATTTCTCGAACCTGACGCCGGCGGCGGGGTTCCTGCCGAACGGGGTCGGGGCCATCTTCTCCGGCATCGTCGTCGTGGTGTTCTCGATGGTCGGGGCCGAGATCGCCACCATCGCCGCGGCCGAGGCCAAGGACCCGGAGCGCGCGGTGGTGAAGGCCACCCGCTCGGTCGTGGTCCGCATCCTGATCTTCTACATCGGCTCGGTGTTCCTGCTGGCCGTGATCCTGCCCTGGGACAGCCTTGCGCCGAAGGCATCGCCCTTCGTCGTCGCCTTCGAGCGGATGGGCATCTCCTGGGCCGCGGACCTGATGAACGCGGTGGTGCTGACCGCGGTGCTGTCCTGCCTGAACTCCGGCCTCTACACCGCCTCGCGCATGCTGTTCGTGCTGGCGGGCCGGCGCGAGGCCCCGGGCGGCCTGACCCGCACCACCAAGGGCGGCGTGCCGGCGCGGACGATCCTGGCCTCGACCCTGATCGGCTACCTCTCGGTCGTCGCCGCCTATGTCTCGCCGGACACGGTGTTCCTGTTCCTGCTGAACTCCTCCGGCGCGGTGATCCTGTTCGTCTATCTGATGATCGCCGTGTCGCAGCTGGTGCTGCGCCCGCGCACGCCGCCGCAGCGGCTGCGGGTGAAGATGTGGCTCTACCCCGTCCTCACCCTCCTCACCATCGCCGGCATGGCGGCGGTGCTGGTGATGATGTGGTTCCAGGCCGACACCCGGTCGCAGCTCATCCTCAGCCTGGCCTCCGCGGCGGTGGTGGTCATCGCCTGGCTGCTCCGGCGGGCCGTTCTCGGCCGGAGCGTTGCCGCGCCGGCCGAATAGCCGCAAAAGAAAAGGGCCCCTCGCGGGGCCCTTTCCCTGTCCGGACCGGATCCGGTTCAGTTCTTGGCCTTGTCGACCAGCTTGTTCTTGGCGATCCACGGCATCATCGCGCGCAGCTTCTCACCGACCTTCTCGATGTCGTGCTCGGCCTGGCGGCGACGCGTGGCCTTGAAGCTGGCCTGGCCGACCTTGTTCTCGAGCATCCAGTCGCGGGTGAAGCGGCCCGACTGGATGTCCTCCAGGACCCGCTTCATCTCCTTCTTGGTCTCGTCGGTGATGATCCGCGGGCCGGTGACGTAGTCGCCGTACTCGGCGGTGTTGGAGATCGAGTAGCGCATGTTGGCGATGCCGCCCTCATACATCAGGTCGACGATCAGCTTGACCTCGTGCAGGCACTCGAAATACGCCATCTCCGGCGCGTAGCCGGCCTCGACCAGGGTCTCGTAGCCGGCCATGATCAGCGCGGTCAGGCCGCCGCACAGCACCACCTGCTCGCCGAACAGGTCGGTCTCGCACTCTTCCTTGAAGGTGGTCTCGATGATGCCGGCGCGGCCGCCGCCGATCGCCGAGGCGTAGGACAGGCCGATGTCGAGCGCGGCGCCGGTCGAATTCTGGTCGACCGCGATCAGGCACGGCACGCCGCCGCCCTTCTGGTACTCCGAGCGCACGGTGTGGCCCGGGCCCTTCGGCGCCACCATGAACACGTCCAGGTCCTTGCGCGGCACGATCAGGTTGAAGTGCACGTTCAGGCCGTGCGCGAAGGCGATGGCGGCGCCTTCCTTCATGTTCGGCGCCAGGTCGCGGGCATAGATGTCGGCCTGCAGCTCGTCCGGCGTGCACATCATCAGCACGTCGCCCCAGGCCGCGGCCTCGGCCGGCGACATCACGGTGAAGCCGGCGGCCTCGGCCTTCTTCACGGTCGCGCTCTCGGGGCGCAGCGCGATGCGCACATCCTTGACGCCGCTGTCGCGCAGATTGGCGGCATGGGCGTGGCCCTGGCTGCCATAGCCGACGATCACCACCTTCTTCGACTTGATCAGGTTCACATCCGCGTCGCGGTCGTAATAAACGCGCATAGCTCTGTCCTCTCACACGGGGCCGGGCGGCCCGGCCTTTCTCTACGATGACGGGAACCGCCGGCTGCTGGCAACCGGCAGCAAGGGGTTCAGACGGCGGTCAGGAGCCCTTCGGGCCCCCGGGCGATGGCGACGACGCCGGTCCGGCTGACGTCGACGAGCCCGAGCGGGATCATCAGCTGGATGAAGGCGTCGATCTTCTGGGATGAGCCGGTGACTTCGAAGACGAAGCTCTCGGTCGTCGAATCCACGGCGCGGGCCCGGAACACGTCGGCGATGCGCAGGCTTTCGATGCGCTTGTCGCCCGCGCCGCGGACCTTGACCAGGGCCAGCTCGCGCTCCACGGCCGGGCCGTCCATGGTCAGGTCGTGCACGCTGTGCACCAGCACCAGCCGGTCCAGCTGCGCCTTGATCTGCTCGATGATCATCGGCGTGCCGGAGGTGACGACGGTGATGCGCGACAGGTCGCGCGCCGCGTCGACCTCGGCCACGGTCAGGCTCTCGATGTTGTAGCCGCGGCCGGAGAACAGGCCGATGACGCGGGCCAGCGCGCCGGGCTCGTTGTCCACCAGCACGGCGATGGTATGGGTTTCGATCTGGGTCTGCGGGGTCATGGTCGATCCGAGGAAGGTCACGAGACGAAGGTCGCGGCCACCCTGTTGGGGCGGCCGCGGCGAAGGGCGTCGTCCGCGCCTTATACGAGCACCATCCCCTCCTCCGAGGTCGGCTTGGCGGCCTGGTCGGACGGCCCCAGCAGGATCTCGTTATGGGCCGCGCCGCCCGGAATCATCGGGAAGCAGTTCTCCATCTTGGAGACCTGCATGTCGACGACCACCGGCCCCTTGATCCGCAGCATCTCGCGGATCACGTCGTCGGCCTCGCCCATGCAGGTGGCCCGCAGCCCGGTCAGGCCGAAGGCCTCGGCCAGCTTGACGAAGTCCGGCAGCGCCTCGGAGTAGCTCTCGGAATAGCGCTCGCCGTGCAGCAGCTCCTGCCACTGCCGCACCATGCCCATCCAGAAGTTGTTGACGATGAAGATCTTCACCGGCAGCCGGTACTGGGCGATGGTCGACAGCTCCTGGATGTTCATCAGCGTCGAGGCCTCGCCGCCGACATCGATCACCAGAGCCTCGGGATGCGCGATCTGCACCCCGACCGCGGCCGGCAGGCCGTAGCCCATGGTGCCGAGCCCGCCCGAGGTCATCCAGCGGTTCGGCTTCTGGAACGGGATCAGCTGCGCCGCCCACATCTGGTGCTGGCCGACCTCGGTGGTGATGTAGACGTCGTCGCGGTCGGCGGTCAGCTCGGCCAGACGCTTGATCGCGTATTGCGGCTTGATGATCGCGTCATGCGACCGGTCCTGGCTGAACTGCAGGCAGTTGCGGGCCTGCCACTGCCCGATCTGGCCCCACCAGCCGGCGATCGCCTTGTCGCGCGACTTGTAGCCCCGGCGCTTCCACACCTCGATCATCGCCCGGATCACCTTGCCGGCGTCGCCGATGACGGCCAGGTCGACATGGACGTTCTTGTTGATCGAGGACGGGTCGATGTCGACATGGATCTTGGTCGACCCCGGCGAGAAGGCGCTGATCTTGCCGGTGACCCGGTCGTCGAAGCGCGAGCCCAGCGCGATCATCAGGTCGGCGCCGTGCATCGCCAGGTTGGCCTCGTAGGTGCCGTGCATGCCGACCATGCCCAGGAACCGCGGATCCGAGGCCGGCAGGGCGCCGAGGCCGAGCAGGGTCGAGGTGCAGGGGAAGCCGGTCAGCTCGACCAGCTCGCGCAGCGCCGCCGACGCGTCGGGGCCGGAGTTGATGATGCCGCCGCCGGTGTACAGGAGCGGTCGCTCGGCCTTGGCCATCAACTCGACCGCCTGCTCGATCAGCGCCGGATCGGGCTCGGTGCGCGGCCGGTAGGTGCGATGCTCGACATGCTCGGGCGGGGTATAGACGCCGTCGGCGAACTGCACGTCCTTCGGCAGGTCGACCACCACCGGGCCGGGCCGGCCGCTGCGCGCGACGTAGAACGCCTCATGCAGCGTGCGGGCGACGGCGTTGGCGTCCTTCACCAGGTAGTTGTGCTTGGTGCAGGGCCGGGTGATGCCGGTGGTGTCGGCCTCCTGGAACGCGTCGTTGCCGATCAGATGGGTCGGCACCTGCCCGGTCAGGCAGACGATGGGGATCGAATCCATCAGCGCGTCGGTCAGGCCGGTGACCGCGTTGGTCGCGCCGGGGCCCGAGGTTACCAGGACGACGCCGACCTTGCCGGTCGAGCGGGCGTAGCCTTCCGCTGCATGCACCGCCGCCTGTTCGTGCCGGACCAGGATGTGGCGGATCGCGTTCTGCTTGAAGATCGCGTCGTAGATCGGAAGGACAGCCCCGCCCGGATACCCGAAGATAACCTCTACGCCCTGGTCCCGAAGGGCACGCAGGACGATTTCGGCTCCGGTCAGCGTTTCTGTCGACATCGGTACCTCTATTGCGGCCCCCTCCGGGCCGCGGCGTTCAACGTTGGGGATCAACGAGGGTCGGCAAGCTAGACGGCCGATTCCGGCAGGTCAACCGGAAATGCGAAGAAAAGACAAAGTTTCAGCTGCAATTTTTTCCGAATATTGCGCGGCGGCGACATGGCAGCGTTGCACCCTTGCGTTTTCGGCCGGCAGCTGGTTCCGGAACCAGGTGGTCTGGCGCTTGGCCAGGTTGCGCGTCGCCTGCTGCGCCCGGGTGATCGCGGTCTCCAGATCGGTCTCGCCGCGCAGATGCGCCGCCAGCTCCGGCACCCCAACCGCCTTCATCGCCGGCAGATCCGGGTCGAGCTCCAACGCCAGCAGCGCCTGCGCCTCCTCCAGCGCGCCGGCGGCGATCATCGCCCGGAAGCGGCCGTCGCAGGCGGCGTAGAGCGCCTCGCGCGGCGGCGCCAGCACGATCCAGTCGAACACCATGCCGGGCGGCGGGCCGGAGCCTGCCTCGAGCTGCCAGTCGGCCAGCGAGCGGTTGGTCGCCACCATCACCTCCCAGGCCCGGATCAGCCGCTGGCTGTCGCCGGGGGCCAGGCGAGCGGCCATCTTCGGGTCCCAGCGCATCAGCTCGGCATGGAAGGCCTCGCCGCCCAGGGTCTCGTGCAGCTCGACTGTGGCGCGGCGGATCTCCTCCGGCACCGGCGGGATCGGGCTCAGCCCCTCGGCCAGGGCGCGGAGATAGAGGCCGGTGCCGCCGACCACGATCGCCCGCTTGCCGGCCTTCTGCGCCAGCCCGATCTCGGCCAGCGCCATGTCGCACCAGCCGGCGGCGGAGCAGCGCGTCGCCGCCGGCAGCACGCCATACAGCCGGTGCGGCGCCCGCGCCAGGTCGGCCGGGCCGGGCCGGGCAGTGAGGATCGAAAGCTCGGCATAGACCTGCATGCTGTCGGCATTGATCACCACGCCGTCCAGCGCCTCGGCCAGATCCAGCGCCAGCGCCGATTTGCCGCTGGCCGTCGGCCCGCCGACGACGATGACGGCGGGGGTATCGGACACAGGCACGGCCATCGTCATCGCTCACCTCGACCCCGCGCCCGCAAACGGCCTGGGCAGCCTGGCGCAACGCGGGACAATATCGACCGGCATCCTATATGTCTCGCACGGCGACGGGCCGGGAGCCTCCGCAGGAGAAGCGATGCGACTGTTCAAATGCCAGCATTGCCATCAGGTCCTGTACTTCGAGAACGGCACCTGTGAACGCTGCGGCCGGACCCTCGGCTATCTGCCGGACATCGGCACCCTGAGCGCGGTGGAACCGGACGGGCCGATCTGGGTCGCCCTGGCCGACCGGCGGTCGCGCTACCGCTTCTGCGCCAATTGGGAGTTGCAGGCCTGCAACTGGATGGTGCCGGCGGACGGAGACGAAGCCTTCTGCCTCGCCTGCCGGCACAACCGGACCATCCCCGACCTGACCGATCCGGACAACCAGCGCCGCTGGCAGAAGATCGAGCAGGCCAAGCGGCGGCTGTTCTATTCGCTGATCAAGCTGTCCCTGCCCATTCCCACGGCGGCGAGCGGCGACCCGGAGCCGCTGATGTTCGACTTCCTGGGCGACCCCGGTGCCGGCGGGCCGAAGGTGATGACCGGACATGACAACGGCCTGATCACCCTGTCGCTCAAGGAGGCGGACGACGCCGACCGCGAGGCCACGCGCGCCGCGATGGGCGAACCCTATCGCACGCTGCTGGGCCATTTCCGGCACGAGGTGGGCCACTACTACTGGGACAGGCTGGTCCGCGACGGCGGAGAGCTGGACAGCTTCCGCGCCCTGTTCGGCGACGAGCGGGCGGATTACGGCGCCGCGCTGCAGGCCCATTACGACCAGGGCGCCCCGGCCGGGTGGCAGCAGGGCTTCGTCACCGCCTATGCCACGGCGCATCCCTGGGAGGACTGGGCGGAGACCTGGGCGCATACCCTGCACATCGTCGACACGCTGGAGATCGCCGGCGCCTTCGGCCTCGAGGTCAGCCCTGGCATCACCGACGACCCGGCGCTCGAGACCGACATCCGGTTCGACCCGCACCGCGTCCGCGACGTCCAGACGCTGATCGATGCCTGGCTGCCGCTGACCTATGCCGTCAACTGCCTGAACCGCTCGATGGGCCAGCCGGACCTCTACCCCTTCGTCATCGCCCCACGGGTGGTCGAAAAGATGGGATACATCCACGGGCTGATCCATCGGTCCCGGCGAGACCCGTCAAAGCGCGCATAGACAGGGACGGCGGCGCTGCGGCATAGACGGTCGCCTGCCCTGGGAGATGCCCGCGCCATGGACCTCGTCCTCACCCTCACCACCGCCCCGGACCGGCCGGGCCTCGACGATGCCCTGACCCGCCACGTGCGCAACGCGCTGGCGATCGCCGGCGGCACGCCCGGCACGGTCGACTGGCTGGCCCCCGGCATCGCCTGCGACATCGCCTTCGCCGGGGATGCCAAGGCGGCGCAGGCGGCGGCGCGGCTGTCGCTGGCCGGGCAGCCGGTCGACGCCAATGTCGTGCCGGCCCAGGGGCGCCGCAAGCGCCTGCTGGTCGCCGACATGGACGCCACCATCGTCGAGGCCGAGACGCTGGACGAGCTGGCCGCCCTGGCCGGTGTCGCCGAGCGGGTGGTGCCGATCACCGAGCGGGCGATGCGCGGCGAGATCGCCTTCCGCGAGGCAGTGGTCGAGCGCGTGGCCCTGCTGGAGGGACAGCCCCGCTCGATCATCGACCGCGCTTTGGCCGATCTGCGCTACACCCCCGGCGGCCGCACGCTGGTCGCGACGATGCGGGCGAACGGCGCCTATTGCGCCCTGGTCTCCGGCGGCTTCGACGCCTTTACCGGCCCGGTGGCCGCGGCGGTCGGCTTCGACCGGTCGGAGGGCAACCACCTGATCGAGGCCGACGGCCGCCTGACCGGCCGGGTGCGCGAGCCGATCCTGGGCAAGGACGCCAAGCGCGCCTTCCTCGAGGAGATGGCGGCGGAGCGCGACCTGGGCCTCGCCGACAGCATCACCGTCGGCGACGGCGCCAACGACATCCCGATGCTGCAGGCCGCCGGCCTGGGCGTCGGCTTCCGAGCCAAGCCGCTGGTGCGGGAGTCGGTGCCGGTGACGATCGCCCATGGCGACCTGACCGCCCTGCTCTACCTGCAGGGCTATCGCGCGGCGGAGTTCGTCACCGAGGCCACCGGGTCCCAGGGCTGATCCCATGCCGTCATCGCGAGGAGCGCAGCGACGTGGCGATCCAGGGGCCGGTGCGAGCGGTCCTGGATGGCCACGCCCCTGCGGGGCTCGCCATGACGTGATCCGGGCGATACGGCGCGGCCACGGGGACTTAGCCTGAAGATGTACCGCAAGATCGCCTCCGTCGGCGGGCTGACGCTCGCCAGCCGCGTCCTCGGCCTGGTGCGGGACCAGATCATCGCCGCGGTGCTGGGGGCCGGGCCGGTGGCCGACGCCTTCTTCCTGGCCAACCGGCTGCCGAACCACTTCCGGTCGCTGTTCGCCGAGGGCGCCTTCAACGTCGCCTTCCTGCCGGCCTTCACCACCACGCTGCAGCGCGACGGCGAGGCCAAGGCGCTGGAACTGGCCGAGCAGGTCCAGGCGATCCTGCTCGCCGTGCTGCTGGTCGTGCTGGTCGCGGCCCTGGCCGCCATGCCCTGGCTGATCGGGCTGATGGAGCCGGGCAGCGTTGCGGCGGCGCAGACCGACCTGAAGGTCGAGCTGACCCGGATCACCTTCCCCTATCTGCTGTTCATGTCGCTGGTGTCGCTGCAGGGCGGCGTCCTGAACGGGCTCGGCCGGTTCGGTGCCGCCGCGGCCGCGCCGATCCTCTTGAACCTGTTCATGATCGGCGCGGTGCTGGGGCTGACGCCGCTCCTGCCGACCGCCGGCCACGCCCTGGCCTGGGGCGTGTTCCTGTCCGGCATCGCCCAGTTCCTGTATCTGGAATGGGACATGCGACGGGCCGGCGTGTCGCTGCGGCTGGTGCGGCCGCGGCTGTCCCCCGGCGTGCGCCGCTTCTTCCGGGCGCTGGGTCCGGCGACGCTGGGCGCCGGCATGGCCCAGATCAGCGTCTTCGCCGACACCATCATCGCCCAGGCGCTGCCGACCGGCGCGCAATCCTACCTGAACTATGCCGACCGGCTGAACCAGCTGCCGCTCGGCGTCATCGGCATCGCCGTCGGCACCGTGCTGCTGCCGGAGCTGACGCGCCGCCTGGCCGCCGACGACACCGAGGGCGCGCTGGCCAGCCAGAACCGGGCGATCGAGCTGACCCTGGCGCTCACCCTGCCCTTCGCCATCGCCTTCCTGGTGGCGGCGGAGCCGATCCTGGCGGCGATGTTCGAGCGCGGCCGGTTCACGGCCGTGGATTCCCATCAGTCGGCCTTGACCCTGACCGCCTACGCCTTCGGCCTGCCCGCCTTCGTGCTGGTGCGCTGCCTGCTGCCCGGCTTCTACGCCCGCGGCGACACGGCGACGCCGGTCAAGATCGCGGTCGCCACGGTGGCGCTGAATGTCGGGCTGAAGATCGCGCTGATGGATTCGCTGTCGCAGGTCGGCCTCGCCGTCGGCACCTCGGCCGGGGTGTGGCTGAACATCGTGCTGCTGGCCTGGGTGCTGCACCGGCGCGGCCAGTTCAGCCTCGACGCCGCGTCCCGGCGGCGGCTGCCGCGGATGGTGCTGGGGGGCGCGGTGATGGCGGCGGCGCTGTGGGGCCTGCTGGTGCTGGCCGCGCCCGCCCTGGCCGGACGGTCGGACCTGCTGGCGGTCGCCACCGTGCTCGGCGTGCTGGCCATCGCCGGCCTGGTCTACCTCGCCGCTTTGTTCGGCCTGGGAGCGTTGCGGATAGAGGACCTGCGGCGGCTGCGCCGGCGGGGATAGGCCAGTTGAAGGAAAGGGCGCTGCCAATGAGCAGCGCCCTCAACACGCTTTCCTGTCACACCCCTCTGTTGTCATCGCCGGGCTTTGACCCGGCGATCCAGGGGCCAACCAGAGCGGCATCAACATTCCCTGGATGCCCGGGTCAAGCCCGGGCATGACAGGTGAAGGTGATCCGGGCCTGCCTCAGCCCGGACCGACCGGCAGGGCGACGAAGCGCAGGTCGCCGCCGCTCTCGACCAGCAGCAGCACCGATTTGCGGCCGCCGTTGCGGGCCTCGGTGACCTTCTTGGCGACATCCTCAGGATTGGTCACCTCGGCCTGGCCCACCTCGACGATCACGTCGCCCGGCTTCAGCCCCTTTTCCGCCGCCGGCGACCCGCCGGTGACGGCGGTGACCACCACGCCCTTCTGGTCGTCGGCCAGCGTGTACTGCTTCCGGAGCGCGTCGGTCAGCGCCGACAGCGTCACGCCAAGCGAGTCGAGCTCCTGCGGCTTGTTGGCGTCGGACTGGCTGTCCGTGGTCGAGGCCAGGAGGCCGGATTCCTCGGCCGCCTCGAGTTCGCCCAGCGTCACCGGCAGGTCCTTGCGGGCGCCCTTGCGCCAGACCTGGACCGAGGTCTGCTTGTCGACCGGCGTGTCGGCGACCACGCGCGGCAGGCGCCGGCTCTCGCTGATCGGCTTGCCGTCGAACTGCAGGATGACGTCGCCGGTCTCGATCCCCGCCTTCGCCGCAGGCCCGCCCTCGGTGACCCCGGCCACCAGCGCGCCTTCCGGCTTCTGCAGGCCCAGGCTCTCGGCGAGCTCCGGCGTCACCGACTGGATCCGGACGCCGAGCCAGCCGCGCTTGGTGCGGCCGAACTCGATGATCTGGTCGACCACGCCGCGCGCCAGCGAAGACGGGATGGCGAAACCGATGCCGACCGACCCGCCCGACGGCGAGTAGATCGCGGTGTTGATGCCGATGACCTTGCCGTCCATGCTGAACATCGGGCCGCCGGAATTGCCGCGGTTGATGGACGCATCGGTCTGCAGGAAATCGTCATAAGGCCCGGCGTTGATCTCGCGCGACCGGGCCGAGATGATGCCGGCGGTGACGCTGCCGCCGAGGCCGAAGGGGTTGCCGATCGCCAGCACCCAGTCGCCGACCCGCATGGTGTCGCTGTCGCCGAAATCGACGAAGGGCAACGGCTTGTCGGTCTCGACCTTCAGCACCGCCAGGTCGGTCTTGTCGTCGCGGCCGATCAGCTTGGCCTCGAGGCTGGTGTTGTCGTGCAGGACGACCGTGATCTCCTCGGCGCCCTCGATCACATGGTAGTTGGTGACGATGAAGCCGTTGGCCCGGACGATGAAGCCGGAGCCCAGCGCCGTGGCGTTGCGCGGCCGCTGCGGGCGCTCGGCGCCGCCCTGGCCGCGGCGGTTGAAGAAGTCGCGGAAGAACTCGTCGAACGGCGATCCCGGCGGGAACTGCGGCATCTCCGGCAGATCCTGGCCGTCCTGGACCTTCTGGGTGGTCGAGATGTTGACCACCGCCGGCACCAGCTTCTCGGCCAAATCGGCGAAGCTGTCCGGCGCCGGTGCGGCACGAGCCGCAGCCGCCGCCATCAGCATGGCCGCCACAACCAGCACCGTCGCGGCCCAGCGCAGCAGGGCAGTCTCTCCCACGGCGCGGGCGACGGCGACGGGGCCGGTCGGGCGGCGGGCAATCGGTCTGGTCACGAACGCTCTCCCTCGCTCAAAGCAAGACGCCGGCCCCATTCGGGAGGCCGGCGTCGGTCATCATACACCCGATCGTGGCGAGAAACGGGCCGGCATCATCCGGGGTTCCCCGGGGCCGCAGGCGCCGGCTGGGCCGGCGTCTCGGGAACAGGCGTCTCAGGGGCCGGCGCCGGGCCCGAAGGCGGCGGATTGGCGCCCGGCGGCGTCTGCTGGGTCACCGCCGGCACCAGTCCGCGGCCGGTGGCGTCGTTGAAGTACTTGAAGAAATCGCCCTTCGGCGACAGCACCAGGGTGGTGCCGCTCGACCCCAGCGCGTTCTGATAGGCCTGCAGGCTGCGATAGAAGGAGAAGAACTGCGGGTCGGCGCCGTAAGCCTCGGCCTGCACCTTGATCGCCTCGGCGTCGCCCTGGCCGCGCAGCTCCTGCGCCTTGCGCTCGGCATCGGCCAGCAGCACGGTCACGTCGCGGTCGGCCCGCGACTTGATCTGCAGCGAGTATTCCTGGCCCTGGGCGCGGTATTGCGCCGCCTCGCGCTCGCGCTCCGACTTCATGCGGTCATAGACCGACTGCACCGTGCCTTCCGGCACGTCGGCGCGGACGATGCGGACGTCGACGATCTCGATGCCCAGCGGCTTGGCGTTGGCCTCGACGCTGTCGCGGATCGACCGCATGATCGGCCCGCGCTGCTCCGACAGCACGTCGAGCTGGTTGTAGTTGCCGAGCACGTTGCGCAGCGCGTTGTTGACGAAGCTGTTGATTCGCGTGCCCGCAATGGTCTCGTTCCGCACCGACTGGAAGAACAGCAGCGGGTCGGCGATGCGGTAGCGGGCATAGCTGCCGACGTCGAGCCGGCGCTGGTCGGACAGGATCACCTGCTCGACCGGCGGGTCGACGTCGAGCACGCGCTTCTCATAGAACTGGACGTTCTGGACGATCGGCAGCTTGAGCTTCAGCCCCGGCTCGGATTCGATCTTCACCACCTCGCCGAACTGCAGGACCAGCGCCTGCTCGTTCTGGTTGACGGTGTAGAGGGAATCCGTGAGCACCAGGCCGACGACGACGATGGCGGCCCCGAGGGCGGCGAGCTTGAGGTTCATCTCACTTCCCTCCCGGCTGCGTCGTGGCGGTCGCGGGGCGACCCATCAGCTCGTTCAGCGGCAGGTAGGGCAGCACGCCCTGGCCACCGACGGCGTCGTCGATCATGATCTTGTTCGAGCCCTTCAGCACGGTCTCCAGCGTCTCGAGGTAGAAGCGCTCGGCCGTGATTTCCGGAGCCAGGCGATAGGATGCCAGCACCGAGGTGAAGCGCGCCGCGTCGCCGCGCGCCCTGGCCACCACCTGCTCGCGATAGCCTTCCGCCTGCTGCGCCACCTGCTCGGCCTGGCCGCGCGCCCGCGGCACGACGTCGTTGCGGTAGGTCTCGGCGTCGTTGCGCAGCTGGTCCTGGTTCTGACGCGCGCTCTGCACGTCGTCGAAGGCGGCGATCACCTGCTGCGGCGGCGCCACCTTCTGCAGCTGCACCTGGTCGATCACCACGCCTGCCCCGGGACGGCCGGGGGTGCCGTAGCTGTCGAGGGTCGCCTGCAGCAGTTGGCGGGCGGACTGTTCGATCTGGCCGCGGGCCTCGTTCAGCGCCGGCTGGATCTCGGTGTTGCCGATCACCTCGCGCATCGCGCTCTCGGCCGCGACCTTCACCGTGCCGTCCGCGTTCTTGATGTTGAACAGGTAGGCGACCGGGTCGGAGATGCGCCACAGGACGATGAAATCGATGTCGATGATGTTCTCGTCCTTGGTCAGCATCTGGCTTTCGTCCGGCACGTCGCGGGGGGTCCCACGCGCCTCGCTGTTGAAGCCGATCTCGATCCGGTTCTGCGTCGTCACCGACGGCTTGGTCACCGATTCGATCGGCGCCGGCAGGTGGTAGCGCAAGCCGGGCTGCTCGGTGCGGACATAGGCGCCGAATCGCTGGACCACGCCCAGCTCGTCCGGCTGCACCCGGTATATGCCGGTCAGGAGCCAGCCGATGATGATGACGACGATGGCGATCAGGATGCCGCGGCCGCCGCCGAAGCCCTTGGGCATGACCTGGCGGAACCGGTCCTGGCCGCGGCGGATCATCTCCTCGATGTCGGCCTGGCTCGGCCCGCCGCCCCGCCCCCAGGGGTTCTGTCCGCCGCCTTGCGGTGATCCGCCCCAGGGGCCGCCGCCCCCGCCACCACCACCGCCTTGATTACTCCACGGCATCCAGTTCCCTTCCCCCGTCGTCCGCCCTGTCATCCCGGGCGCCGAATGCTATATCTCGGCGCGACAGGCAGCAAATGTGGAGCCTGTCATATTGGACAAAGGGCAGGAAGTTCAACCATGGCGACAGGCCGGACGACGGTGACCGAGGCCGCGGTGCGCGAGGCGCTGGGCAAGGTGCGGGACGAGGAGCGCGGCGGCGATCTCGTCGGCCTGGGCATGATCTCCGGCCTGACCCTGCGCGACGGCCATGTGCTGTTCTCGATCGAGGTCGATCCGCAGCGCGGCCCGGCGCTGGAGCCCTTGCGCCAGGCCGCGGAGAAGGCCGTGGCGGCGCTCCCGGGCGTGCTGTCGGTCACCGCAGTGCTGACCGCCCATCGCGGCTCCGGCCAGGCCGCACCGGCAGCCGCCGCGCCTCGCCCCGCCGCAGCAGGTGGGGCACAAAGCCGCAAGCTGCCGGTCGCCGGGATCGGGTCGATCATCGCCGTCGCCTCCGGCAAGGGCGGGGTCGGCAAGTCGACCACCGCGGTCAACCTCGCCCTCGGCCTTGCCGCCAGCGGGCTCAAGGTCGGCCTGCTCGACGCCGACATCTACGGCCCGTCGATGCCGCGGATGACCGGGATCACCGGCAAGCCCGCCTCGCCCGACGGCAAGAGCCTGGATCCGAAGGAGAATTACGGGCTGAAGGTGATGTCGATCGGCTTCCTGATCGACGAGGAGACGCCGATGATCTGGCGCGGCCCGATGGTGCAGTCGGCGCTGTCGCAGATGCTGCGCGACGTCAACTGGGGCACGCTCGACGTGCTGGTGGTCGACATGCCGCCGGGCACCGGCGACGCCCAGCTGACCATGGCGCAGCAGGTGCCGTTGGCCGGCGCCGTGATCGTGTCGACGCCGCAGGACATCGCCCTGCTCGACGCCCGCAAGGGCCTGAACATGTTCCGCAAGGTCGACGTCCCGGTGCTCGGGATCATCGAGAACATGAGCTATTTCTGCTGCCCGAATTGCGGCCACCGCACCGACATCTTCAGCCATGGCGGCGCGCGGGCCGAGGCGGAGAAGCTGGGCTGCGATTTCCTGGGCGAGATCCCGCTCGACATCGCCATCCGCGAGACCTCGGATTCCGGGCACCCGATCGTGGTCTCGGCGCCGGACAGCCCGCATGCCGAGGCCTATCGCGGCATCGCCGCCCGGGTGTGGGCCAAGCTGCGCTCCGGCGCCGGCCCGGCCGCCCCCCGCATCGTGATCGAGTGAGCCGGTCACGGCGTCACCACCTCGCCACAAATCGATCCGATAAGAGGCCGAACCTGACGGCGGCGGACCGGGTCCGCGCGCCCGGCCCTCGGACGGGGAGAGTGATGGGACGCTTCTGCCGGATCGCGGCCTTCGCCTTGCTCGCAGCCGGTCTCACGGCTGCGGCGCAGGCCCAGGCGCTGCCCGATTCGGTCGAAATCCAGAACCGCAGGACCGGCACGATCGAGGATCTGCGCCTGTCGCCCGATTTCGAGAGCTCCTGGGGCTACAACCGGCTGCGCGCGGCACCGCTGGCGCCCGGCGCTTCCGCCCGGATCCCGGTCGACGACCTGCGCGGCGGCTGCTATTTCGACGTCAAGGTGCGCCAGAAAGACGGCGCCGAGGCCGAGTATTGGAGCCTCAACCTGTGCAGCCGGCCCGTCATCGACCTGGAGTGACCGCCCGGGATTGACCGGTCGATCGGTCAGGGATTGCCGCCGGCCTGGCGCCTCTGGTTCCAGAGCGGCATCGGATCGGCCGGGGTCGATGCGGAGATGCGCGGCGCGATACCGGCGGGTGCGGCCTGGCCCTCCAGGAACTGGCGGATCGCTTCGATCCTGGCCGGCGGCGTCAGGATCTCGTTGCCGAGCTTGGGCAGCACGTCGTCGCGGAAATCCGCGATCGCCTGCCGTTGCTGGTCCGTCCTCCCCGTTGCTTCGAGATCCACCAGGTATTGCCTCATCGCGGCGGCGCCGCCCTCGGGGAACAGGACGCCCTGGCCTTGCTCCCCATGTCTCAGGAAGGCATCCAGCCAACTCGGGACCGTAAGATGCCGATTGCCGCCATCGTCTCCGGCATAGGTGTAGAGAACGTCCTCGCGCTCCCTCACGGCGCTTGACACTCCGCGCGGCGTCTCCTTCGACACGCCCGGCGGGTCGATCTTCACCTGGCCGCGGAACTCGAGCGACGCGGCGACCGGAAGGAAGGGCAGGCTGAGCGCCGGCAGCTTCAGGGACAAGGTGAAGCGCGTCGCCTCGGCCACAAAGGAGGCCATCGGTCCGGTCAGCCGGCGATACATGTTGACCCCGGACGGCACCCCGCGCACCAGCGGTGTCCTGTCTCCCTCCGTCGAGCGTGGCAGGGCGCCTGTCTCGTCACCCTGCATCCGGTCATACTCGTCCGCCGCGATTCGATGCTGGTAAGCATCATTGGAGAGCGCCCGGTCGGGATTGCCCACGCTGTCCGGCAGGCCGGGGATGCTCTCGGTCGGATAGCGGTCGTTGAAAATGAAGTCGGCATTCGCCGCATCGCGATGCCACTGGTAGTCCCTGCCGGTCAGCAGATCGATGTATTCCTCCGCATACTTGCCGGTGACGGCCGACAGGCGCATGCCGCTGGCGCGGCCGGGCACGTAGGAGACGGCGGTGCTAGGGTCGATCCGCTCTTCATCGACCAGGCCCCGGAGGGTCGTGACGTCCGGCTCCGAGTCCAGCAGAAGCTGCCTGGTCTCGTCGTCCACCACGATTCTGGTCCGCATCGACAGCCGCTGATAGGTGGCCTGCATCTGGTCCCAGGCCTGCCGTGACAGCACGGTGCCTTCGGGGATGGTGACCTTGATATTGTCCTCCGGCCGCCGTTCAGCGCCCAGGCGCAGCAGCTGATTCAATCCGGGGACGATATTGGTCCAGAAGCGCGGCCGGATGCCGACCTTCTGCTCCTCCATCAGCTTGCTGAAGGTGATGCCGCCCTCCGGCACTTCCACGAAAGCGTCGACGGGAGCGTCGCGCCCGGCAACAGTGCCGAGCAGATCCATCTCGCCTGGATGGAGCGTGACCGTCTGCGCGTCGGGCAGCATGGCGCCCCAGCTCAGCTCCATCACGCTGCCGGGCAGTTCCTTGCCGTCCGCGTCCCGCGGCGCCCCGATGTTGCGCACGCCCTCCAGCGTCGGCATGAAATCCGCATTGACCTGGGTCGGATCGGTCGCGAACAGGGCTTCCTGGCCCTGCTTCAGCACGGTCGATCCCTTGATCTGGAACACCGTCTGGTTGGAGGCGGGCATCAGCCCCGCCTCCTTGAGCGTGATGTTGCGGTATTCGTGCGGCCGCTGCGATATCGTCAGCTCCTTGCCGAGCGTCAGCCGCAGCGGCTTGGTCGACCCCACCACAAGGCTGTCGATCACGGACTGCCCGATGGCCCTGTAATTGGTCTTGGTGCTGATGGCCCCACCGAAGGACGCCAGCGTCGGCTGACCGAGCTGCGGGCCGCCCGCCGCATCCGTGGCCGGGTCCGCGCTGCCGAGGATCCGGACCTGGGCGCCGAGGCGGAACTCCGGCCCCTTGTTCTGCCAGCCCCAGAGCTTCGGGATATCGGCTTCCTGCCGCATGCCGCCATTGGCTTGCAGCATGTCGCGGCGGTCGGCGATCCGCTGCATCATCTGCGGGTGCATGGCGAGGTTCTGGGCGGTGCCCGGCACCGCCCCCATCACCGAGGAGATCGCCTCGTCCCGGTTCATGTGGCGGCCTTGGGTCAGCTGCGCCACCAGCTCGGCGCCGCCGAGGTTGCTGACCACGTCGTTGCCGAACTGGGCGGTCACGCCCAGGCCCGACAGGCGGGTGACGTCGCCCGTCGATGCCGCAGCCTGGACCGTGCCCTGCTGCGCCGCCTGCCCGGTGCCCTGCTGCGTCGCCTGGGCGGCCGTCTGCTGGACCGTCTGAGAGGTTCCCTGCTGCGTCGCCTGCGTGGCCGTCTGCTGGACTGTCTGGGACGCCCCCTG
>Ga0207426_1000310_pt1 | contig 96036 bp, 74 predicted proteins | sample AraplaMF_Cvi_mMS_FD_184265 | JGI IMG/M metagenome (GOLD analysis project Ga0207426, IMG submission 184265) | Arabidopsis root microbial communities from the University of North Carolina, USA - plate scrape MF_Cvi_mMS (SPAdes) (version 2) | ecosystem: Host-associated > Plants > Roots > Endosphere... | reverse complement strand
TCTAAAGGAAATAATGGCTATCCGTACACAGGCAGGTGAACTGAAAGGTTGGGAAGGAGTCAATACAGCTGAAGATCTTAAGCAACTCAAAGCGCGCCTGTCACTGCCTGCAACAGCCGTTTCTGTCGTTCCCCTGTGGCGTAAAGCAATCCGCTATGCTGCTGCTATTTTTATACCGCTTGCCATCGCAGCTTCGGCCTGGTTGCTTTTTAAACAAAAAAGTCTTCCGGCCACCGATAAGCTTAACTACATCACCCAGGAAACACCGGGGAACAATACACAACCCGTTGTATTACCCGATGGCAGCAAAGTATGGATGAATGCGGGTTCCCGGTTACATTATTTACCGGCTTTTACCGGCAGCGAAAGAGTAGTGGAAATGAGCGGAGAAGCCTATTTCGAAATTGCCGCCAATACACAGCAACCGTTCATTGTTAAAGTGAGTCACCAGGTGGTGCAGGTATTAGGAACTTCTTTTAATATAAATGCCTATGGCGGGCGGATCATCACAACGCTGACACAGGGTAAAATTGCTGTTGGAACAGCCCATCAATCTGCCGCTATGCAATATCTTCTGCCCGGCCAGCAGGCAGTGTATGATACCCTCACCGGCGTAGTACATGTAAGTGCCGGCAGTGTGGAAAATGCCCTGGCCTGGAAGTCAGGACAAATTGCATTTACTGACATTGCGTTTGATGATTTAATGAACCAATTAGGCCTTTGTTACGGCTACAGGATTATATTTACGAATAAACAATTCAACCAATTTCATTACAATGTTCCGCTCATGCCAAAACCGGCCAGCATTTCCCCGTTACTGGAATTAATAAAAGCAACGACGGCTACTCATATTAATTTCAATGTCGATACCGTAGCCAATACCATTGAAATAAAATAATAATTATTTATCTTTCAGGGTCGGGAGGAGATTTTATTCAGAGTAGTGCAATGACAGGCAGCAAGTGAGCGCTTTCTTTTGTTATCCATTATTATCGCATAAATTTGATGCATCCATCCAATTGTTTTTTGAAGGGCTGGCTACATCTGTCCCTGTCAACATACCTGAAATGTTCATTTTGTTTTTTCATCTGCTTATTCGCATTGACTGCCAATGCCCAATCCCCGCGCATCTCCATTCATGTAAAGCATAAACCTGTTATAAATATTTTAGCGCTGATCACTGAAAAAACAGGCGCTACTTTTTTTTATAACACCGAAGAAATCAAAAAGCTTCCCGCCGTAAATCTGCAAGTTGACAATGAAACGGTCGATAATATACTACAGCTCCTGTTAAAGGACCAGGGATTGGGAATTGTTCATACAAATGGCATTATCGCCATTGTACCTACCAATAATAAAGACAGTTCCTTACCTGTCAATGAAATTACCGGCCGGATATCAGACGCAAACGGCAACCCATTGCCGCAAGCCACTATATTCGAAAAAGGGAGCAGCAATTGCACCAGAAGCGATACTGCCGGCATCTTCCATCTTAGCGTGCCTTCGCATGCAACATTACAGGTATACTATATGGGCATGCAAACGAAGCAGGTACTGGTTAAGAATACAGCGTTCCTGTCTATTTCCCTGCAGCCGGCGTTGACCTCTATTAACGAAGTAGTGGTAAACGGGTATTCGAAAGTTAAACAAAAATATTCTGCCGCGTCAGTGACGAGCATAGCTGCCAGCAGCCTGGATCGCAATGATCAGCTGTCTGTAGACAATATGTTGCAAAGCAAAGTGCCTGGCCTGGCTATCAATATGAATAGTACCAATCCCGGCGCCGCACCTAAAATAAGGCTGCGGGGAACAGCCACGCTATTGGGGAACCGGGAACCGTTGTGGGTGATTGATGGCATCATCAGCAACCCGCCGGTGAAACTGGATGCTGCCAATGTAAATTCGCTGGACGATGTAAACCTGATGACGAGCCCGGTGATAGGCCTCAATCCAAAAGACATCAAACAAATAGACGTGTTGAAAGATGCAGCCGCAACGGCATTATACGGCGTAAACAGCGGTAATGGGGTGATCCTGATTACTACCCGTAACGGGATGTTGCATAAAACACCGGAGGTCATCTTTTCGCAAATGACCAATATTACGTTCCGGCCCGGCTATCGTAAATTAAACCGGATGAATGCTTCGCAAAAGATGGGGTTATCAAAAGAAATCATTGATAAAAAATTACCCTTTTCAAACGGTATTCTTCCCCAGGGCTTTGAGCGGGACTATACCGGTTTTCTTAACGGAACTATAAGCAAAGAAAAACTAACCGAACTGGAAACCGGGTACGGAGCTATGAACACGGACTGGTTTGATATCCTGTTCAATAACGGCGTCACTCAAAACTATCATTTATCCGTAAACGGGGGAGGACGCAAAACAGCGTATTATGTCTCTATGGGCTATGCCAGTCAGAAAGGACCAGCCATCTACACGCAGGCCAGGCAATATTCCGGGATGGTTGGCTTCACCTATCATCCGGCGTCCGGATTGCAAACAGGGATCAAGTTATCCGGCGCACGGCAGGCCGGCACTTATCCCTATCAGATAAATCCTTACCAATATGCTTACAATACCTCCAGGAGTATGCCTTATACCACAGGGCAACAGCGGATGTATTACAGCGCCTCTCCTTTTGCGCCCAACTGGTCGCTGCCTGATTACGAGATGGACAGTTCCCAGGTAGCGCTATCCAATATTGTTTCAGAGATGGAGAACAGCCGTATCAATACATTGGTGAACACTTATAAAGCGGTTATTCATGCAGACTGGACATTTCTTCGCTCCTTTAAGCTTCATGGATTATACGGACTGGGAATGTCAGGGTCACAAAACAGTAGTTATGCCGGAGAGCAAACCAGTTATGTTGCTGCTAAATACCGCCTGGGGCTGGCCCCTGGTATGCCATACAGCGATGCAGCGAAACGGAATATCATTCTTCCGGCAGGAGGCGAATACCAGGAAACGGCTACCCGGCAACAGGACTATACCATCCGTCATTCCATAGAATATAATTTCAAGGCGCCTTTTCACTATATACAATTGCTGGCTGGCAATGAATTAAGACAATCAAAATACGATATCAATAAGCTTTTTCTACTTGGATATTATCCGGATAGCGGAAAAGTAACACATGCGCCTGATGCGGATCAATATCCTATGTATAAAACCTTTTTCCCCTATTCCGGTATTCAGCCTGCGGAAGAAATAATCAACAAATACCGGCAGACGAGTTGGTACGGCATGCTGGTATACTCCTACAAGGACAGATATACTTTTAATTTTAACGTTCGCCAGGATGGCGCCAATTATTTTGCGCAATATGGTAACAAAACCTGGCAGCGAACCTGGGCGGCCGCGATAAAATGGAGTATCCTGGACGAACCCCGGATAAAAAAAAACATGCGTACTGACAACCTGCTCGCATTCCGTATGTCTTACGGATACAATATCGGGTTCCCGGAAATAAAATCACCTAAGCTGTCTATCTCCAGGTCATTCCGGAATATTATATCCGGAGACGATCAGGCTACAGTAAACAGCTTTTCTAACCCTGGATTGCGTTGGGAAAAAACATATGTATTTAATGCCGGCATTGACTTTTCTTTTTTTAACAACCGGTTATACGGAACGGTGGAAGTTTATCATAAACAAAGCAGGGACCTGCTGGCCAATATAGACCTGGCGGAAGAAAACGGCATTAATTCCGGCATGTATAACAGCGCGGGCATGGTAAACCAGGGAATAGAGGCTGGCATTCAATGGCAGATCATTCAGCAGGGCAACTGGCGATGGGATGTGGGTGCGAATCTTTCTTTTAACAAAACCCGCATCTTACAAACCAACTTCACAGACCCGGGAATTATAGGTAATCAGCAACAGTATCTGAATGGAAACATTATCAAATCCGGGAGTGATCCCAATATGATGTATGCCTACAAATTCACGGGACTCAACAAGGATGGCTATCCAACTTTCCAGGGAATTTATGATAAAGACTATACCCTTCAGCCTACCGTAGCAGAATACTACGCCAATGTTTTTGTTCCGGTAGGAAATCGTATTCCTTTAGCAGATGGCAGCTTCTCCACTCATATCAGGTATCGCAGCTGGAACCTGACGGCCATTTTCCGGGTAAAACTGGGCTATAAACAACGGCTGGTTAACCTTTACGGAAGCGGAGGGTTTATACCCAATCCCGCTGAAAATACATCCACCGCTATTGAAAAACGATGGAAGCAACCCGGCGATGAAAAAACAACCGATATACCCCGAATGGGTAACCAATCCGGGGTTTACCTGGTGGACCCTGTTACGATGTCGCCCATACAATATTATCGTTTCGATGCTGCCACCATGCAATACTTTAGTGGTATGCTTCCACTTTACCTGATGTCGACCTTTCCATCGGAGATGTATAACAACAGTGATATCCGTACCGTTAATGGCAGTCATGTTAGTCTTTCTACGCTCTCGCTGCAGCATACTATTCGTTTCCGCAAAACCGGCAAACAGTTGTATAAGGATATCTCCTGTTACACACAGGTACATGATGTGTTGCTGCTGGCGAGTAAAAAGCTGAACGGCCAGGACCCGGAACTGCCTGCCGGCACAATGCCCAGACGGCCTTCTCTGACATTTGGGATAGACGTAAATTTCTAACAATGATGAAAATTATACACTTAAGATATCTCATCTGCCTGCTTGCTATCACCGGTGTTTTCAGTGGTTGTAAAAAGTACCTGGATACACCTGCCGATAACCTGCGTACACCAAAAACAGTAGCAGATTATACCGAAATGCTAAACGGTGAAGGATGGAGTAGAAACCTGTCGGCCAACAGTGATCTGTCTCTTTACTTTCTGGATATGATGACAGCAGACGTAACAGAAAGTGCCGGTCCTACCCCACCGGTAGATGAAAAAGGGCCTTACGCTGCGTTCTATACGTGGCAAAATATCTACGATGCCCAATATGATGAAAGACATACTCCCTCTGCTATCCTGAATAATACCTGGCTTGGATTATATAGAATAATAAAGGTTTGCAACATTATTACGGATGAGGGAGACAAGATCCGGGGAGATCTTTCTTCGAGGCAATTTTTGCTGGGGGAAGCGCATTTTTCCAGGGCGCTCGCTTACTATTATCTTATCAATATCTGGGGCACACCTTATGATCCTTCCAACAATGCTGATTCCATGGGCGTACCGCTGCAAACAAACAGCGATCTGGTAAATACGGCGCTTCCGAGAAGCCCGGTACATGTTGTGTATAACCAGATAGTAGAAGACCTCAACACCGCTCTCAGCTATGTACAGGCGTCGGGAAAAACAGGCAATATTTATCACTACTCCCCTGCTGCAGTGTACCTGTTGCTTTCAAGGATACATCTTTATCTTCAGCATTGGGAGCTGGCGGCCACATTCGCGGGAAAATGCCTGGAAATCAACCCTGCATTAAATGATATCACCAACCAAAGCAATGTGAGGTCTGATTTTTATTCCCGTCTGTTAGGGGTCAGTAACCCGGAGGTGATCTACACCTTTTATAATGATTTGAATCCTGCTGTCTTTAACATTTTTGGAGATGGGAACAGCTATGGTTTTACTGTTTCTCCGGAACTCCTGCAATTGTACAGCGCCACTGATCAGCGGTTAGCCGGTTATTTTTATGATAACAACACAACGATCATCCCAAAAACATTTAACACTGCCGGCAACATATACTGCTTCTCATTTCGTACGGCCGAAGCTTATCTTAACAGGGCCGAAGCATATGCACATCTGGGTGAAACCAGTAAGGCGCAAGCTGATATTGACCTGCTGAAAAGCAATCGCGGGAAAAGTGTTGCCCGGTATGCATTGGCCAATCAACCCCACCTGCTATCTGTAATACTAACGGAGCGAAGAAAAGAACTGGCCTTTCAACTACACAACTGGTTTGACATAAGACGTACCAATAGTGCGGATTTGACCCATTATTTCACCCCAGTTATTAATCAACAGATTCGTCCCGTGCAAAAATTTATACTCCGGAAAAATGATCCGGGTTATACGCTGGAAATACCGGCCCAAGCTTTACAAGCTAACCCTGCATTGCGTCCTCTTGGTCTTAAAGCCAGGATACCTCAGTAAATAAGCTTACAACTATTTCTTCCGGCAAAATTTAAATTGCAGCAGCAAAAATGCTGCCGCCTCTGTTATCAACCATATTCGTGATTTATGATGAGGACACGCATCTCCAGCAGTTACTGCCGGAGAAGTATTTCCTCATTCACTCGATCCGCGCCGGCGGAATTAGTATAAAATGTTTTTACGTATATGCGCCCACTTGCCGGGTCATAAGAATGATCCAGTATTTTAAAGGACCCTTCCTTTATCTGGCTCTTCATCACCGCATTGATGGTAATGGTCATGTCTTTACTCGTGTTGTCTTTCACAAAAATGTTGTACTGCCAACCCGAGCCACCAAGATCGCTGTAGTCGATACTCACGGTGCCTGCATATTTCAGCGGATTGGCTACTTTAACACCGTCAAACTTCCAGGTATTGGCGATTATTCCGGCGGCCTGTGTTGTTCTGAACCCGGTACGCACAGAAGTGGCCTTATAATTACCCCCCAGCGGATATCCGGGAAGAATGACGGCTCCGGCGGTATCTTTCGCTACGGCCCGTGACATGGTGACATCAGAACCGTTATATTTTCCTTTTAACACAAAGCTGTCTGCCGTGCCGGAAATAATTTCGAGTTCAAAATCTGATTTCATTCCTGTACCAAGTTGTGCACCAGGTACTTTTCGTTCCGGATCAGCCAACAGGTGCAGGTAAGTATAGGTATCAAAAATTAATTCCGGTTGTTGTAATGCTTTAAGCCGGTAACTGCTGCTTAAAGACGGCTGATTTTGCCACCGTGAAACTACCCGGTTACTATCATTGAACTTAAACCAGAATGCGTAAACGTTATCATTTTGTTCGGGATTGGGCACTACCTTTGCGATCCAGCCGTATGGCGCTGCTACCAGGGTGGATTGATAATCCGCCAACACTTTATTCAGCCGTTGGTCAGCAGATTGATCAAAAACAGATGAATGAAGATCTTTTTTACAAGAACTAACAACCACCGCAGCCCATAATATATATACCAGATATTTAATCATTTCTGTAAAATTTAAATGTAAAAACTAACGGTGCCTATGGATGCAACACATTATAGATCTGTTGCTGTACGGAGGTTTGTAAACTGTAGAAATCAAGGTTATAGGCGTCTCTGAAGTAATCCACTACAATCTTCTCCTTTGCTCTTAATAAACTGATGCCGGTTGGATTATTAAGGCTGTCGGGATATTCCGGGAAGGGATGATAAAGCGTATAATCATAACGCGTGCGACCCATTACCAACATGGTTGATACAAGTTCAGCTATATCTTCGCCAGGTTCTTTCCGGGCATAGTTGGTCACAAATCCCAGTGTCCACGGATTTTCATTTGCTACGGTCCAGTTACCTGTATAACCATCCGGTGTTACCTTGTTAAACGATATCGGGTAATTTTTCTTTTGATTTAAGATATGCGTGTATTCATGGTGGATCAGGTGTGCCATATCGGCCACTCTTCCACTATCCTGCCGGCTATATGAATTAATACCAAACAACAGGATTTTAAGGCCACCTTCTGCCAGTCCGGATACGGCATTACCATTACTTTGTAAAGCAATGCTTCCGGACAGCATGATCTGTTTCGGCGTATTTATTTTCATAAAAGTAGTATCGCCGGAAACCTTATTATAGGGAGCAATCCATATACTGATAATATCCTGTGTTACCGGAATCACCGTACTCTCAGTGGGTGGTACCAGGATCAAACTCTTATCAAATTCCGACTGATCCCATTTGTATTTCATTTCTATATTATAAGGCTTTACCATGGAATCATACAGCCATTTATCAATCGGGCTTTGTGTCCAGGAATCACCACCCAAACCGGTGATATTCGTGTCCAGCGTTTCCTTCTTGTTACAGGAAATAACCACACCTGCAAATATTACCAGCGATATGAATGATCTTAAATATTTCATTCTTAAAGATTAAATCAGTTGTAAATATTATTTCAATACTCAACATGTCCTGTGCCATGCGGTTACCTGGAATTGGGCGCTAATCCATTTGCTTGCGCTTCCTGCGGTATTTGTAACACCTTCCTTGGATCGTCAGCGCTGATATTGATAACAGCGCCTTTATCATCTATATGTGTCAGCGGGAGTTTATTTCTCAGGATATCCATCCATCGCATCCCTTCCTGCATAAACTCACTTCTGCGCACATCCAGGATTGCCTGCACAGTTGCGCCCAATGGATCCGCGGCCTTGTTATAGTAAGCCGTTACTTTATCTAACGTGATGCCGTTAAAAGCAGGATCATAGCTAACTACCCGTGTACTGTAATAAATATTCAAATCGGCCATTGCAGTATTAAAGTCACCCGTGCGGGCACTTGCTTCTGCATGGTTAAACAGTACTTCTTCTGCCGTAAACAACGGTACATATATATAAGGGTTACCAATATCAGGGCCGGTATAAACAAAATTCTCCAGCCATTTTTCGATACCCCGATCATTGTTGTTGGAGCCATAATAAAATATGTTATAGGCCAATGATCCCTTTGTAATGTTTCCGGAGTAAAATACATTCCCTGCAATTGCCTCGTTTAATCCATACTGGTATCCTAACCATGCTCTGGCCCATGTAGATCCGGTGGTGGCCAGCAACAGGTTTGATTTACTATCCGGACTTGTAAATGCGGCCTTTCTTTCCGCCCGGGTAGCGGTGCTTAACGTGGTGTTGAGCGGCCGCAAGTTATCCTTAAAATTATTGCCGGGGAATACCTGGCTGCTGTAGGTTAATGCCTTGGCATAATCCTTCTTAAACAGATAAAAGCGGGCAGCAAATGCATTGGCGGCAGCTTTGTTAAAATGAAAAGAAGGTACTTTATAGGCACTGTTATCGATAAGCGGCAGCCCCTCGGCTAAATCTTTTTCAATCATCTCATATACATACTTCACTGTTTTCCTTTCATACGCCGGGTTGATGGTTTTTTCAGGCGCCAGTACATAAGGAATACCGGGATCGTTGGCAGCAGTAGCAGGATCATATGTCTTCGAGAAAAACGTCACCAGCATAAAATGTGCATAAGCCCTTGCCAGCAAAGCTTCTCCTTTATAGGATTTATAGGCAGTTTGATTAGCAGCTTTATTGATAGCATCCAATGCCTGGTTGGCGGCGGCGATTGCCTGATAGCAACCTTGCCAGTAAACATCCGGAGATCCCGGGTTAGTACTTGCATAATCTATAAACTTATAGGCATTGATATTTACCAGGAGATCACCACTGTATTGATCGCCTGAATGCCCCCTGTCGCCGGCATTATCAGACATCGACTCACTAAAACAAATATAGTCGCTAGCCGGGTAGGCAGATGTGAGCATTTGTGCCACCTTATCGGGCGTATCCAGGGTAGTTCTGTTATCCGGGTCCACTTCCAGGTATTTATTGCATGCAGTCAGTAACATCATTCCGGTACACATCAACACACCTGCTTTTATAATATTTTTCATCATAATAATTCTTTTAAGAAATCCTTACAAACCAACTTTTAATGACATCACCAATTGCCGTTGCAGCGGTTGCGCAACACCTCCCGCATTGAAGAACTCAGGGTCCTGTCCTCTCAGTTTACTCTCGGAATACAACAGCCAGAGATTGCTGGCCGAGGCGGTAAGCGACAAGTTATTCAAACCGATATTTTTAATCATACGTGGAGGTAATACATAGCTGAGTGCCACATATTTAACCCGTATAAATCCGCCGTCTGCCACCCTTGCAGAAGAATAGTTGTAGTTGTTGTAAGGATAGGCGTCTGTCATCCTGTAATTGGTGAGCGCATCAAGAATAGACGGCACATTGGTTATCTTTTGATCGCCTGATAAAGACCAACGGTCCAGGAATTCCCTGGGAAATGCATCCAGGTCAGAGTAAGTAGATTTAAATACAGGGTTCAGCCTGATTTTATTTCCTGCCTGGTAAGTAAGCAATATATTCAGCGATAAACTTTTGTAGCGGAATGTATTGGAAAAGCCTCCTGTAACAGGCGGATCCACCGGTCCTTCGTATACCAGGTATTTGGTTTCTATATCCTGTAAATTTATTTTACGGGAAACTTCTCCCGCTTCATTTACAAACAATGGAATACCTGTGTTATTTTCCAGGCCTTTGTATTTGAGGGAGAAAAGACTGCTTACCGGGTAGCCCTCTTTATTTCCTCCTTCAGGTTTTACCTGGTCAAATATAATAGGAGTATTTTTTGCGTTGGTGATTTCATTCTTGTTGTAGCCGAAGGTCAGGTTCGTTTTCCATCCTACATCCATACTACGGATGATGTCGGCGCCAATAGTTACTTCTGCTCCTTTTGAGCTGAGGTCGGCATAATTGGCTACTCTTACATCCTGTCCACCAATGCCGGAAGTTTTTATTCCCGCAATCAGGTCGAACCCTTTTTTCCTGTAGAGATCAATACTGGTGGTAAGCCTGTTGTTAAAAAATGCGGCATCTACCCCAACGTTCAATGAGTATTGTTTTTCCCAGGTAAGATCAGCGTTCTCCAGGTCAACAATCTGAATGCCTGATTCAATTACCCGCGCATATTGACGGTAAGTGTTCTGGGCTTTCAGTATTGCCGCCGAGTTGGTGGCAGATCCTAGATCTGCTGTTAGCCCGTAACTGGCGCGTAACTTCAGCATGTTCAATTTTCCTGCATCTTTCAGAAAATTTTCCTGGTCCAGGTTCCAGGCTCCGCTCAAACTCCAGGTAGGCAACCAGCGGGCAGAGGGTGACTTTCCCAAACGGTTGGAACCGTCTGTGCGCACAGCTCCTGTAAAGTTATAACGACTGTTGTAGGTATACCCTGCGGTAGCATAAAAGGCAGCATAGCGGTCGTAGGTTTGCTGCATACCAAAATACGGAAGATTGGCTTCACTGGCCTGTTTAAATACGAGATAGTTGGGAAGTACGCTACCGCCATAATCGTATTGGTAACCATATCCCGTATTTAACGCGTTCTGCCTGTTAGCATATTTAACTTCCTGTCCTACCAGTATATTCAGGTCATGTTTACCGAATGTTTGCGTATAATTCAGGCTGTTCCTGAAGTTATAGTTGGTCAGGGAGTTTTCGTTCCTGTTATACAACCCACCTGTCGGCAAAACTATTTGTGGAAAGGCATTGGGATTATCCGGGTCCTTATACAGGAAGCGGTTAGCATTTGCGATAACAGCATTAGCTGCTGCCCTGTATGCCTGCGCCTTATTGGAATTCTCATTTACCAGGTCTTCCTGGCTGGTTTTAGCATACCGGATAGCGCCCAGGAAATCGTACCTGAGATGTTTGGTAATCCTGTAAGACAAGTTACCCTGTAATTTCAGGTCCAGGACAGAGAGTTTCAGCCTGTTATTTTGCAGCTCATTCAGGACATTAAAAGGCGCGTAGTTCCTGGTAAAATATTCCAGGTCGCCGTTATCCGTATAGGCTGTTAATGCACGGCTGGTATTTAACGCGTAATTATATGGGTTAATGTCAAAGTCCCTTGTCATTTTCCCATAAAAAGCATCAGTGCTGCGCGCCACTGTACCGGGGGCTTCCTGCTGTCTGACAGAGCCGGTAGCGATTAAGCCGGCAGATAGCTTATCAGAAAAAGTATAATTGTTCTGGGAGTTGAAAGTAAAACGTTTGACTTTATCAGCTACTGTCCACCCATTGTCGTTATAAAATCCTGCAGAAAAATAGGATTGCATTTTTTCTGAGCCGCCGGAAAGGCTGATCGTATGCTCCTGTATCAGGGAGTTACGGAACAGTACATTAAACCAGTTGGTATTCGCTAAAGCGTAACGTTGTAAATAAGCGCTTCTTCCGGCCTGTGTATTTTCGAGTAGGAATTTCCCTGTGGCAGGATCATACGTTTGTAACCGGTCATACATCTTACCGTATACGCCCTTATCTGCATTGTTGCCGATATCAGCCAGGTTGAACAATCCTTTCCTTGCTATCTCTGCATCGACAGACATCTGTTCTGCCGAATTCATGATATTAAAATTGTTATAGCTGGGCCTTAGTTGTGTGCTGAAGTTGCCGGTATAGTTAGTGGTCATTTTCCCGGAACGACCTTTCTTTGTATTGATTACCACTACGCCATTCATTGCTCTGGCTCCATACAAGGACGTAGCTGCAGCGTCTTTCAGGATATAAATATCTTCCACATCATTCATGTTCAATCCTGCCACAGAAGACGCGAGTAAAGTAGAAGGGTCGCCGCTGGACAGCTGATCATTTGACACATCAATCACATCTTCCAATGCAATACCATCCACTACCCATAACGGTTTGTTTTCACCGGTAAGGGAAGTAACGCCCCTGATACGTACTTTTGGGGCAGATCCAAAAGTGGCGGATACGCTCTGTATACTTACGCCGGCCGCCTTTCCTTCCAGTGCGCGGCTGATATCTGTAGTACCATCCATCCGGATATCTTCTGCTTTTAACCTGGTAGAAGCACCCGCAAATTTTCTTTTATCAATTTCCTGGAAACCGGTTACAATGACTTCGTTCAAGCCTTTTGCTCCTTGTTTCATGATAACATCCAGGTGTTTGCTCCCATCAACATTCTTTACAACAGCCGCATAGCCTATGAAGGTGAATGCCAGCCTATCGTTCGGGGTGGCGGCAATGCTGAACTCGCCCAGGCTGCCTGTCACGGCTGCCTTTTTACTGTTTGCCGCCCTTACCACTACACCAGGTAATGCGTTTCCTTTTTCGTCCGACACTTTACCCGAAACGATGATGGACGAATCCCTTGCTGTAAATGCTGCCCCGCCCTTTACCGGGTTTTGTTGCGCTGTGGCAACTCTGTTGGCTGTTAAAACTAATATAAACGCTGTTGTGATGACCAGTGATAACTGTTTGGCCATAGCTGCCGGCCTCACACATGACTTGGTTGACATGCACACGTTCCCGATACGGAACGTTCTGTAAAAGTCCATATTCATACTGTTATAGAATTATTTAACTCCACCCTGTGGTCAGGAGCTGGTCAGGTTTAGTCTTTTGTCGTTATAGTGGGCCCACTGCTGATTCTAGTCGATTTGTATTACTTCACGATTTAATTTCAAATGAAATTACTGTTATACGACAGGCGGGAAATAAAAAAGGGTGACTGGGGGAGAAAAAAATGCTTAACCTATGCTTAACACTACGGTTTATAAAACGTTTACTTTTGCAGCCTTTACTATATCTCTTTCAGTTTGCGAGTTACTTTTTGCATTTGCCGTAAATTGAACTACTTCTTCAGCAACTTATTATTCAATATCCGCTCCAGCACCTCATCTTTCAGATACTTACTGATAGGCACCCCGTGTTTGCCCATGTGCAGAATATTCCCTTCAATAGCGCTGATCTGGTTAATGTTGACCAGGTAAGATTTATGCGGCTGCAAAAATTGCCGGGGTGGCAGTTTTTCCTGTACGGATTTCAGTGTAGCGTGAGTCATTATTTTCCGGTCTGCGGTATAGAAGGCAACATAATTGCCCTGCGCCTCGGCAAACAGGATGTCGTTGAATAACACCTTTTCCAGTTTGCTGTCTGTTTTAATAAAAATATATGGTTGCTCACCGGGTTGCCGGGTGGAGAAATAATCATAGGCTTTGTTGGCAGCTTTCAGGAATCGTTCAAAAGAAACCGGTTTTACCAGGTAATCCAGCACATCGAGCTCAAAGCCTTGAATGGCGTATTGTTCATAGGCTGTGGTGAAGATCACCTTTGGTGGGTTAGGGTAACTTTTCAGAAACTCGATGCCTGTCATATAAGGCATTTCGATGTCCAGGAACAACAGGTCGATGGGCCGTTGTTTCAGTATGGTATTCAGCTCTATGGCATCTTCACAAACAGCTACCACTTCCAGGAAGCCGATTTTCTCCGCGTATCCCTTTAGTCCTTTACCTGCAAGAGGTTCATCGTCCGTAATGATGCATTGTATGGTCAGATGCTCCATTAGTTGAGTATCAGTTTTAATATTGCGGAAAAACTATTTTCTTTTGTTTCAGTGGTCAGGGTGTGCATACCCGGGTATAGCAGTTCCAGTCGTCGTTTCAGGTTATCCAATCCAATACCGCCATTACGGGTAAAATGCGTTTTATCAGGGATTGCATTTTCAACCAGGAAAGACAGCTCGTTTCCCTCCCTGCTCATCTGCATACGAATATAAAAACTGCCACCCACATATTTAAAGGCATTTTCCACCAATGGTAGAAAAAGTAACGGGTATACCTGTTCATTGTGCAACCCCTGGTCAAATACAACGGTTAGTTGTAATTTTTTGGAAGATCTTATTTTTTGCAATTCGATAAAATTCTGTAAATACTGTATTTCAGTACTGATACTAACGGTTTGTTGCTGGTCGTATAACTGGTAACGTAGCAGTTCCGAGAAGCGCTCCACTGTTTTTTTTGCGGCCTGCACATCTTCATCCATCTGGAAATAAATCGTATTGAGTGCATTGAATAAAAAATGCGGATGATATTGTGCCCGAAGGAACTTCAGTTCTGTCTGCAGTTTATCGTTCGTGATTTTCTCCAGCTGCAGCCTGTTTTGCACATATGCCTGTAAAAAAAGATGGCTGCGTCTTACGCCATAGTAGATCAATGCATATAACAGCGGAATCACATTGATATCGACAGTATCATACCACTGTAGTCCGTCGTCCGTGAAAGCGGCCATGGGCAGCATAGTCAGGTTCTGGATCAGGAGGTTTATCACGAAAACATACCCAAGTTCATAGGCTATTCTTTTGTAGGAAAAATCAACCGGCTGTTTTTCGTCGAAATAGCGAAACAGCTTATCGAATATCCACATAAAAAAATAGCCCATGATGACACTACAGACCGCCTCGAAAGTATTTAGCCATAGTGACCGGTGCCAGAACCGCAGTCCGCTGGAACTGTCTGCCAGCAAACGGATGGTGTAATATACCAGCAGGCCATATAGTCCGGGGAAAATATATTTCCAGAATAGCTTCATAATAATTAACGGAAGTTACAATTAATTATGCGGTTGCGGGCTGAGGTGATGTAATCAATGGCAGCGCCTCTTCTGCTGCCGGCTGTTTTACCGCCGGTTGCCGGGATTTCATCCCAAAAAGAAAGCGCATAACACCATAAGGCCGGATAAACAGGTGAAAAATACCCATGCTGATGATAAACGTAACTATTACCGTAAATGAATACTTCAGCCCAATACCATCGGATGTTTGAACGAGGTAATAAGTGATCAGTACAATCACCGTCTGATGTAAAATATAAAACGGATACACCGCTTCATTGATATATGACAAGACCGGGCTTTGTTTATTGAGATATTTCTTCCCATATCCAACGATGGCAAACACCCACATCCAGGCACAGATAGCGGAAATAGCCATAAAAAAGTAAGTTGCCGGTACCTGTTTAAAGTCGTCGAATATCATCCATGGCTCCAGTTTATTCCAGCGCAGGTAGTTGATGAACAATATGCTGGCAAAAGCAATCATCAGTGAGGTACGGCGATTGCGTTCCAGGCTGTCCATAAACGCAGGATTGGCAATGCAGATAAAACCTGCCAACACATAAAACAGCCAGTAAGGAAGATAAGCATAGTCGTGTACCAGGTCGCCTGTTTGCGGAAACTTAAGTACCATAAAAGTATAGACCAGCACCCCTGGTACCATAAGCAGATAAATCCATTTCCCATTAGCGATCCAGTTCATTTTCAGGACAAAAGCCTTTCCCCTGGAAGAAATGAGCCATACGAAGAAGGGCGCAAAAACGATATCATACACCAGCAGGTAGCAGATAAACCAGAGATGGTGCCAGCTGAGATTTCCCTTGGGATAAGCGCCGGTAGTAAACATCTGCTGGTAGAAGTTCAAGAAATTGCCTTTAAATCCCTGTGTCAGTCTTTCCATATACACCTGGGGCGGCACGATTACCAGCATGCCCAGTAACAGGGGTACCAACAGGCGTCTGACCCGGAGACCAATAAAGCCGCCACCACTTCTGCGTTGCAGCATATAATAACTTACCGTACCGGAAATAAAGAATAACAGGGGCATGCGGAAACGATGGGCAAAATCATTGAATTCCAGTAATACGTGGCTGGTTTCCTTATTTTTTATATGCCAGGACCACTCTGCCACATAGGGCATAGCGGAATGAAAAAACAATACGCCGATGATGGCGAAAATCCTTAACCAATCCAGATATGCCTGACGGGCGGGTAATTGTGGTTGCATACAATATATTTTTACACAAACCTACCGGTAGCCGGAGGCATGTAAAAAGATATTTGACGTGTGGACAGATTCCGGTGATCAAAAGATGGGGAAAAGCGGGCCGGAATAAATTCCGGCCCCTAAAAAAAGATCCAAGGGGCAAATACCCTCAATAAGTCCAGCTCTATGGCTTCAATAATTTAAACGCATGGTTCCAGCTATTCCGTAAAAAGCCGGGGATACACCATAATATACAAAGGGGCTCTATGGCACAGGCAGCAGCGGCAACGCCCATATCCTCTGTTTCCCAGCCAAAATCCGTTAGTATGCCCGTTACCGTTGTTTTGGCTGCGGTATCATTACCACAAATAAACATAGTAGGCACCCCACCGGACAATTGCGGCTTATACATCTGCGCACTTCCCACGCTATTAAAGGCCTTTACTACGCTGGCATCGGGGATGAGGGCCTGGATTTTTTCCATGAGGGAGCTGTTTTGCTCTGTAAAAAATTTCAGCACCCCGTTTTCCGGTGGTCCGCTGGCAATAGGATTGGTAGTATCAATCACAATCTTACCGGCGAAGTTGGCCACTCCCGCCTGTTGTACTGCCGACGCGGCAGCGGCTCCGGCAACGCACAGGATCAATAGCTCCCCAAATTGGGCAGTGGTGTCGAAAGTTCCCGTTTGACCTTTGGGATTTTTATTTTTCCAGGTTTGCACCTCTTCTTTGGCAGGGTCACGGGTACCCAGCATTACATCGTGTCCTTCTGCTAAAAATGCGGTTCCCAGCGTTTGTCCTACTTCGCCGGAACCAATCACACCAATTTTCATGGTTAAACTGTTTTTGAAGAATTTATAATAAATGTTGGTCGTAGTATGGATATCATGAGGAATGCCGGCCTGATGGTTTAGGAGTATAACGGGTCAGAAGATACGAATTTAGTACAGATCATTGCGCATCTGCCGCCCTTAAATTGATACATACGGCCCCGTCCGCAAAAGTATTACCAGATTTTTTTCGTCCCAAAACCGCTACAGTATTAGCTCAGCTAAAAAAAATCCCTTTTTTTAAAAAATTTTCTTTCCGGAGATGTCCAATTGGGAAATAGTCAGTCATTATTGAAGTATAAACACAAACATTCACTCTTAAATAAAAGAATCATGGAACAGAGAATTAATTATGTTGAAAAAGGTAGCAATGCGTTCAGAGCATTAAATGGTTTAGGTGCTTACCTCGCCAAATCAATTATTGAACAACCGCTTTTACACCTGATTTATTTCAGGGTATCGCAAATCAATGGCTGTGCTTACTGCCTGGATATGCATTCCAAAGATCTCCGTGCCATCGGGGAAACTGAGCAGCGGCTTTATATGCTGAATGCCTGGAGAGATTCGCCTGTTTATACAGCACGTGAAAGGGCTGCATTTGCCTGGGTAGAAGCCGTAACAAAGGCGCATGTACCGGATGATATTTACGCTGCAGCGCGCCAGGTATTTTCTGAAGAAGAGCTGGTAGATCTGACAATGGCCACTATCGCCATTAACAGCTACAACCGTTTGAACGCAGCATTTTTGCCTGTGGCCGGCGGCTACAAACCTGGTATGTTTGCTACACAGGCAAATTAATACTTCTTAAAATTGATCAAATTCGTACATTCATTCACCTATTAAATCAACATCGAGATGAAAGAGTTCATGTTAATATTCCGTCAGCCGAGCTATGACTACAGTAATGCCACACCTGATGAAATGAAAACCATTGCCAAAAAATGGCAGGATTGGGTAGGAGGTATTGCTGCGCAGGGAAAGGTGTCTGCTCAGGGTCGCCGTTTGGACACTGATGGTAAAGTATTGAAAGCAGGTGGCGTGGTAACAGACGGTCCATTCGTGGAAATCCGTGAGCGACTGGGCAGTTTCCTCATTGTGAAAGCCGACAGCCTGGAAGAAGCCACTACCCTGGCACATGGCTGCCCGGCACTGGATGCCAATGGCAGCGTTGAAATCAGGGCTATTTTATAATTACTTATTATCATCAAAACAAAATCCACCTTTTTCCCAAAAGGTGGATTTTGCTATTACATATGGAAACTGGACAAGCATTTCTAAAACAATTATTCCAGCAGGAATTCTCCAAAATGGTGGCGGTAATCAGCCACATGTACGGACTGGAGCATATCGAAACCGCGGAAGACATTGTCAGCGAAACTTTTTTGACGGCAACAGAATCCTGGAATGAAAAGGGCCTGCCTCCTAATCCAACGGCATGGCTGTATATGGTCGCCAAACAAAAAACACTGTATCATTTCAGGAGAAACAAAATCTACGAACAAAAAGTAATGCCGGCATTAACTGCCAGGGAAGAAAAAAGTGCAGAAATGGATGACCTGAGTTTCTCTCCGCAACAGATTAAAGACAGCCAGCTGCAAATGCTCTTTGCCATCTGCAATCCCGCTATTGCCAGCGAAGCCCAGATAGGACTGGCGCTGCGTATTCTTTGCGGTTTTGGTATCGACGAAATTGCGGAAGCCTTTTTATCCAATAAAGAAACTATCAACAAAAGATTGTTCCGGGCAAAAGAGAAACTGCGGACAGAAAATATAAAAATGGAGCTGCCCCCGGAACACGAAATCGTGAACCGGCTCGATAATGTGCTGCATATCATCTACCTGTTGTTCAGCGAAGGCTATTATTCACAAACACAGAACCAGATATTACAGAAAGACCTGTGCATAGAAGCACTGCGACTGGGCCTGATGCTCACCGAATACGACAAAACCAATCTGCCCAAAACCAATGCGCTCCTTGCGCTGATGTGTTTTCACGCATCCCGCTTTAATGCGCGGCAAACAAACGATGACAGCATGGTGCTTTACGAAGAACAAAACGAAACTTTGTGGGACCAGGCACTGATCAACCAGGGACAATACTTCCTGGCTTTATCTGCCACAGGTAATGAAGTGAGCTCCTACCACCTCGAAGCCCGGATTGCCTATTGGCATTGTATAAAAGAAGATACCCCGGAGAAATGGGAAGATATTTTACAATTATACAACGAACTACTAATGATTAACTACTCCCCCAGCGTAGCGCTGAACCGGACCTTTGCGCTGTATAAAGCCAACGGTCAGCAGGCAGCGCTCATAGAAGCGGAGAAGCTGAAACTGGAGAACAACCATTTCTATTTTCTACTGCTGGGTGAACTCTATAAAAATATAGATAATAAAAAAGCGATGGCCAACCTGCAACGGGCTTATGACCTGGCGAAAACACAGGCAGAAAAACGAGGAATAAAACGAATGATGGAACGATTTTAGCGAATTTTGTCTTGCCCAGGATTAATAGTGATTATGATGATTTACAGGATTTTATTTTTATAGATTTAATTTTTGATTTAAAAAGATTAGCGAAGACAAAAGCGTATACTCACTTTATTTTCACTAATCTTTTTTAGTCTTTTAAAAATCATAAGAAAATCTATAAAAATAAAATCCTGTAAATCATCATAATCACTATTAATCCTGGGCAAGACAAAATTCGCGGTTAAATCATTCCATGCACAAGCGTCATAGTGCAATTAGCGGTCGAATTCCAACGGATGGTCTTTAACGGCTGGTATTCCGGATCATTATAACATTGTAACGCCGCCTCTTCTGATGGGAACTTAATCACGGCATTCATTTTTTTCAAAGCTCCTTCTACCGGTATGGCATTCAGATCGGAGGCCAATACTTCAGCCCCGTATTTTTTTAATAACTGCATTACCGGCGGTCCGTACTTCGCATATTCTTCCTCATCCGTAATATCATAGGTGTTGATATAGTATACTGTCATGTTATTATTTTAAGATTAGTAAACATATTCGGGTGGCGTGATCCCATTCATCCGCAGGTATACAGTAGCTTGTCCGCGGTGATGTGTTATATGATCCAATGTTGCATAAAATCCGGAAAGTACCTCATCGGACAACGGGGTTTTCTCCATGCTTTTTTCCAATGTTGCAAAAGCTTTTTTCAGGTAGCTGACAGCGGCTGCTTTACCCGCTTTGGCGGCGGGTGGATTCCAGTCGGCCGATTGCTGCCGGATATAATTTTCCTCCCACCAGCCAATACCGTAGCCGATATGGTGTAATAGTTCTCCAAAATTCCATACAGCGGCGGCAGGCTTAAAGTCATAATGTTGTTCCGGCATGGCTTCAGCTACGCTCAGCGTGTAATTCTTTGCATTTTCCAGGGTCGTTAATAATTTCGTTTTCATGATATAAAGTTTGATACCACAAAACTAAGCGGCGGGCCAGCCATTCATTTAAGGAAAATTGCTCTTTTTAGAAACGCATGGCAGAAGGAGATTTTCCGAACTGTTTTTTATAAGCGGCGGAAAAATGTTCGAGACTGTTGAAACCGGTATCGAAGGCAATGTTGGTAACCGGTAGCCGGGTATTACAGAGTTGCAGGTGCGCCTGTTTTAACCTTACCTGCAACAAGTAACGGTAAGGGGCAGCAGCGGTGATCTGTTTAAACAGGCGGCTAAAATGAAACGGGCTCATATTGCTTAACGACGCTAATTGCGGCAGAGATACATTATCTGCATAATTTTCGTTGATAAACTCTTTTACCTGCTCTATCACCGGCAGGTAGTTTCTTTTTTGTTTATCATTTAACAGCGGTAGTGGTTGTTGCGGATCACCGGCTGATAATACCATCAGGAAAAGTTCTGTCATCAACTGTTCCGCCCATAATTGCTGGTAACGGGTTTGCTGTAGCAAACGGAAAATACGCTGGTGCATGAACTCCATTTCCGGCGTGGCTTTTACCAGGATGGAATGGATATCGGGGTTATTAAAAAACCAGGAGAAGCTGGCTGCATGTTCCATCAGCAGCTCCACATTCTCTTCCGGAAAAGAGAAAATGGTACACTGATCGGGGATATCGTGCACATGGGCTACCTGGTGTTCATAGCCCGGTTTGCAGATCAGGAACAAACCGCTGTAGGCGTCCAGTTCATTCCGGAAAACACGGAAACGGAAGTTGCCACGGCGGATGTATGCCATGGAAAACGTAGGCTGGTATTCCTTTTCAGACACAGAGCATTCGGTGCACCGGCACAAAAAATTATGTACCGTACAGATGGGAGATTCGTAAAGTGTATGTATATCCGCCTGCATATGATTGGAATTACTAAGGCGCCGAAGGCAGTTTACTCATATCCAGTTTCTCATTTCCAAATCCTACCACTACGCCAAACAAAGCGAGGATACGTGATTTATCAAGGCCAAAATCGTTGCCAAATGCACCGTTAATATACAAATCTTTTGCCACCCGGTAATTAACGAACCCTACTACACGCTGAGATTTCAGGTTATCTCCCACTGCATAGTTCCGGTAAATCGCTTCCATGCCAAAGCTAATAGGATCGAACTCAAACGACAGGCGACCACCTACATCCACGCTATTGGAGTGGGCAATCAATCCCTTTTCGATGGCATAGGCATCGTACATATACCGGGCATAACCGGCAATACTGAGATAGTTAGTGGTAGCCGCTCCGGCACTGTGGGCATTCAACGGGGTATTAAATACTACCGTACTCCAGATACCCGCCCTACCTGTTTTCCAGGTGGTATCGGCGATGCCGTAGGTGGCATAGGCGCCGGACACATCCCATTGAAAAATGGGCTTTTCAATCAGCTGACTTTTTACCCGGTTCATCAATGCGGATAAGGCCTCATTTTTCCGGGCGGTATACTGACGGATAATGCGGGCAGTAGTGGCCGTATCTCCGCTTAGCACTGCCGCGCTGTAGGCCGGGTCTGCATTTACCAGTTCCAGTATATCAGCCTGTTGTTTTTGTGTCAGCGTATCCACGAGGGCATGCAATCGCTCCGCATAACCCCGGCCATAGGCCCGGATTACCGTAGTACGAAAGCCGGCGGAAAAAACTTTTTGTGATGCGGTGACGGTATCCGGTACCATATCTTTTTTTATAAACGCAATAGAAATATTAGTGAATTTAAGCGCCGAAAATGGGTTTGTTTTCCACACCTCCGGAGATGTACCATTTTTATTTCGCTGGATCCCTATGAAGTTAAAAACGTCCCTGCCTTTAGGGAGTGCCCACCAATAGGGTGTAAACTGGGCGGTATAGTTTTGTGGCCAGCCGTCGCCGCTAAAACTCTGCAGCACGCCCAAACCAAAAGCCTTCGGGGTGGCGGGCGATTCAATTAAAGTGGGGGAAATATCCACCAGTTTAAACGCGCTGGATTGCGGCACGCTCAGTTTCTCTGCGTTGGTAATTTGCTGTGCATATAGTTGCTGACCGGTTAACAGGATCAATAATCCCGACAGGATACGTGTTAGCTGTTTCATGATCAATCCAGTTTTACGGTCATCAGTAAATAAACCACGCTGAAATCGCCGCTGGCGTTGATTACCTGGTCAGGTGTGTTGAACTCTTTATGGCCATCTGTACCATCGTCAAAAATGTAGCGGGCGCCTATCTTCTTAAATTCTATTTCGCGGGTGGTAATATCTTCCCAGAACAATTCTATTTTGGTAACGATGTGAATACTTTTTCGTTGCAGGTTTATCGCACGTTCCAGCGACATCTGCCTGATATCGCCGGTGGCATCAGATACGCCGTTAGGTATGGGCAGTTTGGTACCATCTTCCTGTATGGTAAAACCTCTTGTCCACGCAAATCCGTTGGTAGATATGTCAACAGCCATTTTTATCTGCTGATCTCCGTTTCCGGCTACATAGTGGTTCATAGGGTAATAAATTTTTTCATGGTTTAAAAGTCTGGCAATACACCTACACCGGGGGTTACGCTGTTATTCGGTTTTTCAATCCGGGTGTATAGGTTGAGTGCAAAAATAATCAAAAACGCTGATTAATGCCGCGAAATTAATATAATATGTTCTTCCCGGCATTTGCTAAAACCTAACAGCTAACGGCTAAAAGCTAAGCAACCATACTTGCAAAATAATGATATGTTAATTTTTTTCTAAACTGAAAAAAAATCCTAACCTTTGTATCATCATTGAAATTTACATCAACCAAACTGACTTTAAGAAGCGTTTTTGTTACGAGAGCGAGTCTAAGCCGATTTACACAGATTTACTTCATTTTAGCTATATCTCCCCTGAATTTCCTCTTTTAGCTATATTCTTGAATCTCCCCCCAATTAACATATCAGGCAGATGATATACCTATATGGTTGTGCTGTTTTTGTCGTACAGCAACACTACTTGTGGTATTAGTCTCCCCTCAAAACACGTGTTCCTTACAGCACGGGATGCATTTCTTTTGTTCACAAAAAATTGTGTTTTATGAGCGCAACAGATCTACGCAACCATTTTCAACTTACTCCACCTTTTTACCTGAGATGTCTGTTCCTTCTTTTATCCCTCATTACCTACACCGGAACTATCACACCCGTCAATGCCCAATCCGCCAATTTAGACCAGGGCGCCAACGGTAAATCCACGGCGCCCGTGTCTCCTGTTGATTGGGTGAATGGTAATCTGAACGACCAGCAGGCGCATTTCCTGGAAGGGTATTCTGTTCCCTACCGCGCAATATTAACCGACCTGGAGGTCAATAAAACATATACACTGGTGATTGGATTGGACGTTATGAACGGCGGAAAACATGCATTGGATTATATTACACAGTTCCAACGACTGGAGTCGCACGGCGTATTTCTGCACGGCGCAGAAACAGTGAACCCGTTGTTGAACATTACCGGTTTTCCGCCGGCTTATTTTACCACTACCGATGTAGAGCCGATCCCTGCGCCATCGAGCGCGGGCTCACCTGTTGCCGGGCAACCCGCTACGAGCTTCAATGCCCTTCCGGGTGCGGAACGGATGATGACAGGCTACAACGCAAATATCACCGGCGTAGTGTATGCATCTGAAGGCAGTCTTACTGCCGCTCAATCCGAAACCGTGATCAACATTACTTTCACTGCGTTAAAAGAAACAGTTGTACTGGCATGGGGAGGTCATATTGCCAGTGTACTCGACTGGGGAAAAGATCCGGTAACCGGGGAAACCAACTCGGCTTCCGGTATTAGTGGTTCACCTTACCACATGAGATTGAAAAACTGGATCATTGACGGAACTGTTGTCAGCATTGGTAACCAGGACAGATCCCTGAAAACCAATGCTGTTTTTATTCCCCCCAAATGTACCGTCAGCGGCCCTACAACTGGTTGCATAGAAACTACCTCGCTTAGTTATACCTCAACGGTAGATGACCCAATGGGGCTTACCTACCTATGGAGTATTACCGGCGCCAATACCGCCAATGCCAAAATTGTTAATAACACCGTTGCCAATATACAGGTAGTACCTGTTGGCGCAGCATTTACTGCGGGTTCCTTCACACTTCAGCTGGTTGTTACCCGCAACGGGCTTTCTGATACCTGTTATCTCAACTCTCATACGGCGCCCGGCGACATTGTCAATATCTCGCAGGTACTGGCAAATGCCGGCGCAGATCAAACTATCACACACCTTGATACGGCTTACCTGAGTGCATCTGCAAGCGGAAGCACCGCTCCTTATACATTCAAGTGGAGCCCTGTAACAGGCCTTTCTGATCCTAACATTTTTAATCCTGAATTCGTTCCCACATCCACCGGAACATTCCAGTTTGTGGTAACCGCAACAGATAATACCGGCTGTTCAGGTAAAGACACCGTAGTAATTACCGTGATCCAACACCCGGTATCTCCTTGCCTGATTGATGGTCCTGACCCGGTTTGCCCGGGTTCTATCAACGTTTACCAGGGGCCACCGGCATCCGAAATCGGTTCATATAAATGGAGCATTACGGGCAACGGCAGCATAACAGGCGCCAACAACAAAGACACTGTTACCGTAATGGCAGGAAGTGTTTGCGGGGCGTATACGTTGCAACTGATCACTACTACCCCCGATGGTAAGGTAACCAATACCTGCGAGCATACCTTCTATGCGAAAGATACCATCGCACCGGTATTATCCGGCAATGCTGCGGATGCAACCGTTAGCTGCGCCAAAGATCTGCCGGCAGCACCGGTAATAACCGCTTCAGATAATTGCCTGGCAAATGTACAGGTGCAGATGAATCAATATACAACTGACAGCACCTGCGTGAACAAGTACAAACTGGTACGTAAGTGGTGGGCAGTAGACGCATGCAGTAATACTTCCGATACGCTGACACAAACCATCACCGTAAACGATGATGTTAAACCGGTGATCACCGCAGATTTTGATAAGGAAGTGAGCGTACAGTGCGCAGGCGATATCCCGGCACTGCCGGCTCCTACCGCAACCGATAATTGCGATGCAACACTGACACCGGTGTATAGTGAAACCGGCAGCGGCAGCGCCTGCGATTCAACGATTGTGCGCACCTGGGTATTTATGGATGTTTGCGGTAACAGCGACTCTGTAAAACAAACCGTTCACATAAAAGACAATACGGCGCCGGTACTCTCCGGTACGGTGACCGATCTGCAGCTGAGTTGCGCCAAAGACATACCTGGCCCGGAAACCATCACCGCCAGAGACAACTGTGGGAATGCTACCGTTTATTACGCAGCAGTAACAACAGACAGCACCTGTGTGAACAAATTCACCGTGATACGCAAATGGTGGGCTGTAGATGCCTGTGGCAATAAATCTGATACACTTAAACAAACCATTGTAGTGAATGACAATACTGCTCCTGTGGTAGTCACCAAAGCGGATAATAAATCAATCAATTGTTCAGCAGCCCTCGTGTTTGATGCACCTACCTTTGCAGACAATTGCGGCGGCGTGGTGGATGTGGTGACCCAGGACAGGAAAGAAGGAAGCAGTTGTCCGTTTACCTACATCAGGCGGTGGACAGCAACAGATGCCTGTGGTAATTCAACTTATGCAGAACAGGCTATTACTGTTAGCTGCTGCGCCAGCTACTGCACTTACACCCAGGGATTTTATGGTAACAAGGGCGGCGTAGGATGCACACCCGGAGGCGGAAGCTTTACAGCCAAGCAAATGATGACACAGGTAGTAGATGCACAGGCGGGTGATTCTGTTTTCTTCGGCCTGAAAACAACGGGTAAATTCTTTACCCTGTTCCTGAGCGACATCAGCAACGACAACATATTCGCCATGTTGCCTGGCGGAGGTACACCGGTTGCATTGAAAGGATATGCTACTTACAGCAAATCTGCCAGCTGGCCTAATGTGCCTGTCCTGACTACCAAATCCAATTATGGTAAGCTCAATAATATATTACTGGCACAAACAATGGCATTGTTCTTCAACATGGGCGTTACGCCTACGTTATCAGGACTGACCATCCAGGGCGACACGCTGTTTACAGCCAAACTTACCACCTGCGGTAGTAGTACACCGGTATCCAAAATAGATACCTACATACTGCCTAAGAATGTGGTGGATTACCTGTCATCTACCGGCCAGGCTACCGTGCAAGGTTTATTTGCACTCGCCAACAAATACCTGGGAGGTCAAACCGTTAGCGGAGTTAGCATCTCAGATGTAAATGCAGCCGTTGATGCCATTAATAATGGATTTGATAAATGTGCTGCATTGATGGGATGGGGCAAGTCTGTAACAGCGATAAGTAACTTTACAGTGATGAACAGCGCTCCTGACCACGCCACATTCAATCCGGAACCAGCGCCGGCTAAACTCACCGTCAATGCGTTCCCGAATCCTTATACGGATATGATCACATTCCGTTACGTAGCACCGGAAACCGGTAAAGCACAACTGGAACTTTATGATCTGCAGGGCCGCCGGTTAGCGATTGTGTTCAGCGGCGAAGTAAGCAAAGGCAGTGTACAACAGGTACAGTACCGCGTGCCGGATCAGTACAGGATATTATTCATTTATAAATTAACGGTGGGACAGGCTACCACTACAGGAAAAATAGTACCGACAAAATAGATTGCTTTTATAATGATAGATAGATGAAAACAGGCCGCCTCAATCGTGAGACGGCCTGTTTTATTATATATACCAGGGATGAATGTTATGCTTTATTCACCGGAAAAAGTGCGCGCAATGCAGGAATACGCAGGTATAAACCTACCCATACCAGGATACCGAAAACAATCGGGAAATAGTATGGTTCATTTACACGTACCATAATAGCTACTGCTCCGCCCAGGTAGCAGCTGATGAATACGGCGCCCAGTATGGCGGTACGTGGTATGGCGTACAACAGGGTGCAGATCAGTAATACAATACCGAGGCCGGGTATCAGCTCTGCCGGCCAGCCCAAATGGGTACTGCCTTTTACAGCTTCGGCGGCGTTTATCACTTTCATGCCCCCGTCTACCACCAGGAAAAGAAGGCAGAGAATAGAAATCACCCAACCGGTGATTCTTGCACTTTTAGAAGGATTTACTGTTTTCATATAGATTGCTTGCGTTTCCATAAAGGTTATTTTTTATGTTTGATTGATGATACAAACTTAGCGGGATTCCTGCTGATTTATCGTGGGTGAATCCGACTTTCTTGGTGGCCGATTGCGACAAAAGCAGAACATCTTACCTTTGCGCCATGGATTATTTCAAAAAGCAGCTTGATTTACTGAAAACAGAGCGGGAAACAGACCGGAAAAGCTATCAGCAAATGACAGAAACCTTGTCCGTGGCCGACCGGCGGGCAAACGGACTTACCTGGTACCCGATTGCCATCCGGGGATCAGAAATGAGCCGGGGCGACTATCTGACCGTGGAAGTAGAACGCACCACGCACCAGGATATCCCTCATCAACTGCGTTTTGGCGCTGCTGCCGTATTATTTTCCAACCACGACCGAAAACAGGATCACCTCGACGGTACCATCTCCTACCAGGGCGGTAACCGGCTTAAAATAACCCTTCGCACCGACGAGCTGCCTGATTGGGCCAGCGATGGTAAGCTGGGTATAGACGTGTTATTTGACGACAACAGCTATGATGAAATGCAAAGCGCCTTGAAACAGGCCGACGCATTACAGGATAAAACACCCGAAAATAAACTGATAAAAATACTGACCGGAGAAAAAAAACCGGCTTTTCATACGGGTCTGCTTCCATATGTAAATCCGAGGCTGAATGCCTCGCAACAGGCAGCTGTAAGCAACATCCTTGCGGCCAACGACCTGGCCATTGTACACGGTCCTCCCGGCACCGGTAAAACCACCACGCTGGTACAGGCTATCAAAGCGCTTATTCAACAGGATCGTAAACAAATACTGGTGGTGGCGCCGAGCAACACCGCGGTAGATTTGCTCAGCGAAAAACTGTCGGACGAAGGATTGAATGTATTAAGGGTGGGTAACCCTGCACGCGTATCAGAAAGACTGATGTCGCTTACGCTCGATAGCAAAATATCGGAGCATAGCAGTATTAAGGAAATCAAGCGGTTGAAAAAACAGGCCAACGAATTCCGCGATATGGCGCATAAATACAAGCGTAATTTTGGGAAGGCGGAAAGAGAGCAACGAAAAGCATTGTTTGACGAGGCCCGCAAAATTATGAAAGAAGTAGGGAACACGGAGCAATATATCATTGACGACCTGATTGCCAAAGCACAGGTGATTACTGCCACTCTCGTTGGCGCTAATCATTATACTGTTAAACACCTGCAGTATGATACGGTGGTAATAGATGAAGCCGGTCAGGCGCTGGAACCAGCCTGCTGGATCCCTATCCTGAAAGCGCAGAAAGTAGTATTGGCGGGAGATCATTGCCAGCTGCCACCTACTATAAAATCGGAGGAAGCTGCCAGGAAAGGGTTGAGCACTACCCTGCTGGAAAAGTGTACGGCATTGCATCCGGAAAGCGTTACCCTGCTGGAAGAACAATATCGCATGCACGAAACCATTATGGGGTATTCTTCAACTATTTTTTATGATGACAAACTGAAGGCACATGCTTCGGTAGCAGCGCATCTTTTGTTTTCGGCAGATAGTCCATTGTCTTTTGTAGATACTGCCGGTTGTGGGTTTGATGAAAAATCAGAGGGCACCGGCACTACCAATCCGGAGGAAGCTGCTTTTTTATTTAAGCACCTGACCATGCTGGTTACTGAGCTGGGTGCTCATTACCAGCCGAAAGATTTTCCTACGGTAGCGGTTATATCTCCCTATAAACAACAGATACAACTTTTAAAGGAACAGCTGCTGCATTCGCCGGCACTACTGCCTTATGCAGATAAAATTTCCGTGAATACCATCGATAGTTTCCAGGGACAGGAACGCGATATTGTATATATCAGTATGACGCGCAGCAACACCGAAAATAAGATCGGCTTTTTATCCGACATCCGGCGTATGAACGTAGCCATGACCAGGGCCCGGAAAAAACTGGTGATCATAGGCGACAGCGGAACGCTTTCCCAGCTGGGATTTTATGCCGGTTTTATCAGTTATGCAGAAAACAAGAACGCCTACCAAAGCGCCTGGGAGTTTATGGATATGTAGCCATTACGGACAACAGCTGTTTATTAAAAGCAGCCTGTTGTTCGAACATGGGAAAATGACCAGACTCCTGTATCCAGTAGAGTTGTATTCCGGGGCGGATCACTTTCAGCTCATAAGTATAAAAAGCCAACGGGTCCTGCGCGCCGGCAATAATGGTTACAGGGCCTTTATAGTAAAATAAATTTTTACTGAGGTCGTAATGCGCCCGCCGCAGATCGCTCACCATCAATTGTTGCATTGTTTGGTTAGGTTTTGCCACATAGATTTTCGCCATAAAACTATCGATCAGCGACTTGTTGTAAATGTAGGCCAGTCTTACAGTTTTGTTATACAATGCCGAATCGGTGGAAGTTCCCCTACGCTCAGTAATTTTTTTATCCAGCGAATCCATTAACACCACATCAGTTGCGCCCAAATGGGAACGGAGGTTATTGACATGTGTAGTCAGCAGCTCAGGAGAAAATTTATAATACCCCGGATTAGCTAGTACCAGTGCGCGCACCTTATCCGGGTATTTTGCGGCAAAGCTCATGGCCAGCATGGCTCCCCAGGAATGGCCGTAGAAAATGGCCTGTTTTAAATGCAGGTGTTGCAACAGGCGGTTCAGGTCTTCCACTGCCGATTGCAGCGTGATGGTAGTAGAATCAAATGGTACGGGAATCGACAACCCTGTGCCCCGTTGTTCCGGTAAAATGGCGCGGTATTTTTTACTGATTGCAATGGCTACTTCTTCCTGTTGCATACAGGAATTGCCGGGGCCTCCGGACAAGACGACCACCGGTGTTCCGGCGCCATAAGTATGAAAATAAAGATAGCCGTTCGGGTATCTGACGGAGTCCAGCTGCTGTGCGCTGCCTGTTATTGCGCCGCACAGCAGGATGGTTAACAAGGCGGGTATTTTCATATAAGGTTGAAAAAGTAAATTAAAAATACTGTATTTCCCTGACCTTTCCTGAATTACTAACGGTGACCAGTATACGAACATGAGCTGGTCATTGGCGGCTCGCCCTCCCGGAGAAACCCACCCGGAGGGGTTTTATTTTTAAAATGGCTTACCTTGTGCCATCTCTCCATAAAATTTAATAACAATGATACCGGTTAGCCAACTACTGTTGTTTGCATTTGCGGCATTGCTCATGGTATTAGTACCGGGGCCGAATATGATTTACCTGATCTCCAGGTCTGTTACCCAGGGCAGGAAAGCGGGTTATATTTCGCTGGCGGGGGTAGCCTGCGGGTTTCTTTTCCATATTACGCTGGTATCTTTTGGGCTGACAGCCATCCTGATGGCCGTTCCTTATGCCTATACAGTGCTGAAAATGACCGGTAGCGCCTATTTGCTATACCTGGCCTGGCAAACGGTAAAACCGGGCGGGAAAGGCCTGTTTGACACCAATACGCAGCTAAAGGCCGACAAGCCCCTGAAACTTTTCAGCATGGGGCTTTTCACTAATATGTTAAATCCGAAGGTGGCGGTATTTTACCTGTCGTTTTTCCCGCAATTTATAAAGCCGGCGTATGGATCGGTGCTGGTGCAGAGTTTTCTGCTGGGGCTGACACAGATAGCGGTGAGTTTTACCGTTAATTTTTTAATTATATCGTTTGCAGCGGGCGTTACCCGCTGGTTTTCAGCCAATCGGAAATGGATCCGTATCCAGAAGTGGGTGATGGGAGGCGTTTTCGGCGGATTAGCCCTGAAAATGGCGCTGGACAAGGGCAAATAAATACTTGCCGGGACCTTAAAATGATGTAACTTTGCCGGTTTTTCGGGTAAGATAAATGGTAGTCTGCTCATAGTGATCAGCCTGTTTATTTTGAATAAATACATTATGAGTAAAATAGTTGACTACCGGAAGTTGCTGGGTGTTACCAAAACAACTGAGTTAAAAGAATTAAAAACGATTTACAGGAACCTGATGAAGGAGTGGCATCCTGATAAATTTGAGGGTGTTGAAGAGGAAAAGAAACTGGAAGCGGAGGTAAAGAGTAAGGAGCTGATTGAAGCCTACCATTTCCTGGTGAGCATTGCACCGGAAACTATTGCTGCGGCGCTTCCTGCATATACAGAAACGATATCTGCCTCTACAATTGTGGACTTCTCTTATCAGAAGCAAACATTGCAATTGCATTTCCAGGATGGCAGCAGCTATGAATACCTGGAAGTACCCAAGACCTTATATGTGAAGCTTATTAACTCCGATACCCCTGGAAGATTTTGCCGCAGGCATATCTATCATGAGTTTGTGTATCGTAAGGTGAGCAAGGCTATAGAAGCTTAAAACAGCGTATCACAAAGGGTTTCAATGTGTTAGCATTACGGGCGGATCTTCGTTTTTTTCAAAAAAGTTGAAAAATAATTTGGTGAAATGCTTTGTCTGCTTATCTTTGCAACCCCTGACACAATATCAGTTGCCCAGATGGCGAAATTGGTAGACGCACTGTGTTCAGGTCGCAGCGCCTGCAAGGGTGTGCTGGTTCGAATCCAGTTCTGGGCACGAAAATGGACAAACTTCGGTTTGTCCATTTTTATTTTGGTTATAATTGAGCATCGGCACGTGTATTTCCGGGAAAATCGAACCCTTTTCTCTTTGTAAATGAAATATTCCCTCGTGGCTTTAACTTCTGGTTAACGATTACCATTCCATACTTATCTAATTTTCATGTTATTCACTAAACATGAAAATTCAACTTCCAAAGACATATATCCATACACTTGAATCACTGAAGAAAACTATACAGAATACCAGGTTAAAAGCTGTTCTAACAGCCAATGTCCAACTATTGGCAACCTATTGGGAGATAGGTAATGCTATATCACAGCAAGAGCAGGATCAGGGTTGGGGATCAAAAGTGGTAGAACAGTTAGCCAGAGATTTGTGTATAGCATTCCCCGACTTTAAGGGTCTTTCTCCGAGGAACCTTCGCTATATGAGAAATTTTGCGATAGCCTGGCCAGCACTATCGATGTTAAGAGACCACGACCCGGCCAAAGATATGAGTTCAATTTTGCAGCAGGCTGCTGCAAAATTGCCATGGTTTCATATATGTACCCTTCTTGATAAAGTAAAAGATCAACCGGAACGTGATTTTTACGCCGAGAAGGCTGTAGAAAATGGCTGGAGTAGAAATATTCTGGTACATCAGATAGAATCAGGATTATTTACCAGGCAAGGTAAGGTCCAGAATAACTTTGCAAATACTTTACCTGCTATTCAAAGTGAACTGGTGGGTGAGCTTTTTAAAGACCCTTATAAATTTGACTTTTTCAATCTTACTAATGATGCCAAAGAAAAAGATCTGGAAAATGCCCTGGTGGATCATATTATGAAATTCATGCTTGAAATGGGAAGGGGATTTTCATTTGTAGGTAAACAAACATTGATAAATGCGGGGGAGAAAGACTATTATATCGATTTATTGTTGTACCATTTAAAGTTACATTGTTATGTCGCTATTGAACTGAAAATTGGGGAGTTTAAACCTGAATACGCAGGAAAAATGAATTTTTATCTTTCAACTTTGGATGATAATTATAAAACAGCTGGAGATGCCCCATCAATAGGATTAATCTTATGTAAAAACAAAGATCGGATAACAGTTGAATATGCTTTAAAAGATGTAAACAAGCCTATGGGGGTAGCCGCGTATCAGCTCACACACATGATACCTAAGGCCCTTCGAGGGCAACTGCCTTCCATAGAAGATTTAGAAAAAGAGTTAAAGAAAGAAGTTACTTACACAAAGTCCGTTCAGAAGAAAAGGGAACAATTGGAGACATTATTATCAAAACTATCACCACGGGTATTCAAAAAGGCAAAATCACTCCCAGTTATTAAAGAACTATGGAATGAAGTTTCCTATAAGTTAATACCGGCATTGAAACAAGCATTTAAGCCTGAAACAAAACTATTTGAGTATCTCTATGTAATCAGAAGTATCGATGGTGAAAATGCCGAAGATCTCCTGAGTTACAAATCTCTTAACCTCAAGACTAGAGAAATTGGATTACATATGAGAATGGATACTTTTAAAAGCGCAGGAGCACAAGCATTTTCTATATCAAAAGTACTACGAATAAAATTGCGGGAATCTGCATATACACTATCGCACAACTCAATAAACTGGCTAACCAAGCAGTACCACGAGAGTTTTACGGAAGAGGAATTAGAACTAATTAGTGAACGACTATCAAATCTCGCTCTCGCTGAGATCAATAGGAAATTAAAACAAATAGTTGGCTGATCATTTTAATGACAATGTTTAATACTCGAATGTGAAGCATGAGGGAAATATGTCGGTTTGGGTTTTACTAAAAACATAACTGGCAACCAGAAAATGGCCTATCAATAACACTCTCTTTTTATCAGCAAGTAAAATTTAAAAGATCCTTTTAACGCTGTTGAAAAAGAGTAATAAATCACCTGGACCAATAACAGAACTTGATAAAGGGGAAGCCCGGCGCAGATATTTGCCACCATTGACTCAACGGAACACCTCCTGCCGGAATGGCAATCTCAATATCTTTCGAATGAACGGTATAATCCCTGTCTGAATCGCATACCGTATTATAAATCCCCCCTGCTTAAATTTGTTTTTACTGAACATAGCCAACATCACCTCTAATGCGTTTGACTGGTGCATCCACTTTGTATTGAACAAGGTGCCCCGGCCAATGCTAGCGAATCGGGCAAACATCTGTTTTTCATAATGAGCAATAGCTTGTTTAGCATTGCTGAATGCCGGGCTCATAAGCGCTTCACTCAGTTGTAATGCATCCAGCATCGCCATATTCACGCCCTCACCTGCAAAAGGCGGCATCCAGTGAGCGGCATCACCCAGCAGCGTGATATCGGCGTTGGGCTCCCATTTCTGATCCAGGGGCATGCAATATTGCGGCCGTGGAATAAAAATGGTGTCCGGGCTTTCAAAGAGTTCCCACCAGGCCGGACTCCAGGCTGAAAATTCTTTCTTGAACCAGGCGAGTACCTGCCGATGATCTTTGAAGTCGATCCCGCTTTCCTTCGCCCAATGTTCATTAGATTTAAAACTGGCGGCAAACCCGAAACTACCATCCCCCTTTGCGCTGGCGATCAGTGTTTTTTCCTTCCCATAACCAAACAACTTCCCTCCTTTGAGTAATTCGTTGATGACGGGGGCGGTTTTTGCACCGTCTTTCAGCGATCCTTCCAGCATAGTAATACCCGTCCAATAAGGTTTAATGCCGGTAACAAAAGGTCTGATCCTGGAATTGGCGCCATCTGCGCCGATGATCAAATCTGCGGTAGCGCTATTCCCGTTCTGAAAAACCAGTTTCCAGGGGTCTTGTATTTTTTCGATCGATTGGATATGGCTGTCCCAAACAACGGTATCAGCTACGAGTGAATTCAAAAGGATTTGTCGTAACGGTCCCCGGTCAATCTCTGGTCGATGGTTATCATCACCAAAATCTTCCTGTTTTCCTTCCTCGTGATCATCATGATAAATTTTCAACTGATCATCCACCACCCGCATCAATCCAGCCTCCGGCCGGTATTGTGCTTTAAATTCTTCCATTAACCCGGCTTTCGCCAGCGCTGCCAAACCTGACTCCGTATGCAGGTCCAATGCGCCGCCCTGCAACCTGACATCTTTATTGATATCCCGCTCATATACCTTTACATTTGCGCCTTTTAGTTGTAGAAGTCTTGCTAAAGTCAGGCCACCCGGGCCGCCACCTACAATCGCGATCTTTTTGTCTTTCATCTTCATAATCGCAAAATTATTGCTGCGACAAGTCAGATAATAGTATAAATCGGCCGTTTTGATTTTTAGCCAGTTCTTTCGGGGATACTCCTGAAAACTTTTTGACTTCTTTAATAAAATGAGTTTGGTCGGCGAAATTCAATTCAGGAAAGAGCCTCCCCTCTTTAATCTGCTGCAGGGAGGCCTTGAACCGGAAAATATTGCAGTAAGCTTTTAAAGAAATGCCGAACTGCTCATTAAAATACCGGTTGATCTGTCTTCTGCTCCACGCTACACGATCCGACAGGTCCTGTACTGTCAGCGAGCCATTGGAAGTATAAATCAGGTCAAATAATTCTTTTTTACGATTGTCGATACCAGGCTTGATCAGGGCAAGCATTGTCCCGGAAATTTTTGTACAAAAATCCTGGAAGACTTCCAGGTCATGCGGGCCTATCTTCCAAAACCCATCCGGCAGCTGCTGCCCGTTATTTAACACAGGCGCCATTTTAATATCAAGTAAATATTCGACGGCGAGTAATTTAAAACTAACGGCAAACATGGTCAGGTTCCCCGGAATAACTGCCTGCCCGGGATGTGTATCTAAGCCACGAATTACAGCGCGAAAGGCCCCGTTAGCAACAGAAAAAATAATATCGAACCGGCCATCGGGCAGTACAATAATTTCTTTCTCCTCTGCTGCATCATTCCGGATCATCCAAAAGCTTTCAACAAAGTCGGTAAGACCTTTACCCGGTTGTATGCTTTTTATTTCCATGCTGCCATTTTGTTTTACTAAGACTTATAAGATAACCGGTTTATAAGCAAGTGCTTTTTCGACGATCTCTTCAGCACTCAGATCTTCATATGCAAGATCAAAAATATAATTTGCGGCAGCGGGATCAGCCACATTTTCTAAAAACTGTTCCACATCCGGTTATTCTCCTGCTCTGTAGCGCCTTCGGCGTTCATGATCCTCGTTACCAGGTCGGTTAATTGCTCTTTGGTCATTTTTGTTTCTCCCATAACGATATATTTAACGGTAATTCGATATTGGATTACACATTTATGAAACTACGTTTTTATTTGTTGTTGTTGCATATCTTTATGAATTGAACCAGGAAAATATGCCTAAAAGAACAAAATCTATCCCGGTAAATATTATGGCGAATGAGTTTGGCTTAGGCATCGTTATCGAAAGACTATTTCTGAAAGATTTACCCACAGCGGGTATCGAAGATGCCCAAAAATCACACCGGGAGGATGGTCATTCTTTCTTTTTACTGGAAAGCGGAAAGGTGTCTATTGAAATTGATTTCAAAAGGTATGAAGTTAAGCCCTCTTCAATCATTTACATGCATCCTGACCAGGTACATCGCATTATATCATTTGAAAATGTAACCGTTTGCAGTTGGTCTATCAGTGATGAAAACCTGCATCCTGAATACCTGAAGTTACTGAAAAGCATTACCCCTGCAGTACCGCTACTATTAAACAAAGAAACGTTTTCCCTTATTTCCGAAGCAGTATCGCTGAGTTTAAAGTTTTTTAAGCGTAAAAATGATAAACTATATCATCCATTCCTAAAGGATAGTTGCAATGCATTGGTCGCGTTGGTTACTTCGCAGTACCTGGAACAATCTAATCCGGCCGACAAACTTTCACGATTTGAAGTTGTTACAAAGACCTTCAGAGAGCTGTTGGATCGAAATTACACCACTGCAAAACGCCCGGTAGAATATGCCAATCAACTAAATATATCTGCACATTACCTGAATGAATGTGTTAAAGATACAACAGGTCATCCTGTTTCTTATCACATACAGCAACGCATAATTTTAGAAGCCAAACGCTTGTTGCATTATTCCGATAAATCGGTAAAAGAAATTGCTGCCGAATTAGGCTATGATGATTACCCTTATTTCTCACGGTTATTTACCAAAGCCACCGGCATGACTGCTTTGACATTCCGTAGCAAAAACCCCGGTTAGTCCAATACTTAGTCATTATTGCCATTTCCCATTCAGGTAACACGATGTTTCTTTGCCGGTAAATAAACCAGTGCAAAATGGATTCATTAAAAGAAAGCAAGGTGCTTATTTCGGGCGCAAGTATAGCAGGACTTTCAACTGCTTACCGGATGAATAAATCGGGTTACAAAGTAACGGTTGTTGAAATTGCAGATGCCCCCAGGATGGGTGGCACAGCTGTTGATCTTCGCGGAACAGCAGTTGACATCCTTAAGCGTATAGGGGTTTTTGAGCAATTAAAATCAAACGCATTAAACCTGGAAATGATTGAATTTAAAAACGCAGACGATGTCACAGAAAATTCGATCAGGCCTAAGAAAGATGGTCCTTCCGGCGACGAGATAGAAATTGAACGGACTACCCTAATAAATATCTTATTTAATGAAATTAAAAACGATGTTGAGTTTATTTTCAACGATAGTATCATAGCGTTAACCGAAACAGCGAATGATATAAAAGCTACTTTTAAGAATGGTTCCGGCAGGTCATTTGACCTTGTTATCGGCTGCGATGGAACGCATTCTAATGTTAGAAAAATCTGCTTTGGTGAAGAAACTGGATACTCGCATTTTTTGAAGGCCTATTTTTCCATCTCGATTGTAAACAAATCGCTGATACCACCGAATACGATGCAGTTTTATAATGTTCCGGGAAAGGCTTTTATACTTAATGCCTATAAGGATAAAACCGACATCGTTTTTTGTTTTCTTTCCGAAAAAGAAATCCCATACGATTATCGTGATATGGAGCAACAAAAGAAAATTATTTTGGATCAGCTTGTTGGACAAGGATGGAGAACCGCAGAACTATTGGAAGAAGTAGCTGCTTCAGAAAATTTTTACTTCGATAAATTTTGCCAGATAAAAATGCCTTCCTGGACGAAAGGCAGAGTAGCATTAATTGGCGACGCAGCTTATTGTGCTTCTCCTGCAGCTGGCATGGGAGGCTCGCTGGCAGTGGAAGGCGCCGCAGCCCTGACAGATGCTTTAGAAAAACATAACGGAAATTTCGGGGTGGCATTCCTGGAATACAACAAAACATTGCGCCCTTTTATTGAAGCGGTGCAGGCCGAAGCCGAATTTAATGCAAGAGAGCACTTTATCCCGGCAACTGAAGAAGCGATTCGCAGAAGAAACGCAGCAGGCTTTTAGCTATTGCTCGTGCCCAAAAAATGACTCCCGGTACGCTACAGGCGACATCTCAGCCCTGCCGATGCCGGCATTTAAATTATTTCTCAAAATCCCGATCGTTTTGCGCGGCTCAATCGTCAAAAGATAAAAGCAAAACAACATGCACAATCTAAAAGACAAAGTAGCCGTGATATTTGCGGCATCGGGAGAAGTTGCGGGAGCCGTAGCCCGTTCATTTGCGCAACATGGGGCAAAGGTATATGTCACCGCCCGGAACCTGGATGCTGTAAAAGCGCTGGCCGCGGAGATCAACGCTACCGGCGGGCATGCGGAAGCAGCCAAAGTGGATGCCTTGAATGAAGCGGAGATCGACAGCTGTTTACAAAAAGTGGTGTCAGACAACGGCAGGCTGGATATGGTATTCAATGGCATCGGCAGCTACTACAAGGATGCCGGTAGTGGTACTCCCACCACAATAGCCACTTTCGAGCAATTCCTGAATCCATTGCAAAGGATTTGCGGCTCCCAGTTCCTTACTTCCAGGGTAGCTGCCAGGTACATGATCGAAACCGGGTCAACAGGCACCCTCCTGCTGTTCAACGCATCCATGGCAAGAACCAAAACTCCCAATATGGCGGGATTTGCATCGGCCTGCGCAGCCATTGAAGGGCTGACGAGGGTGATGGCTGCCGAGTTTGGCCAGCATGGGATCAAATCAATCTGTATCTGCTCCGGCGCCCTGATGGAAACGAAAAAGATCCAGGAAATGATCACTGATTTTTCCGGGAATGCAGGTATCCCCCGGGAAGCCATGGCATTGAATTACACCAGGTTTAACATCCTGAAGTCCGGTCCCACCCTGAAACAACTGGGCGAAACCGCTGCGTTCCTGGTTTCTGACAACGGGGCAGCCTTTAATAGTCATATTGTGGATTTTGATTGTGGAAAAATAAATTTATTGTAATATGTTTACCGGCCGGCAGGGTTCCTGCAAAAGTCTGTTGCCCACGGTAAGACGAAATCAAATTGCTTAAATGGAAAGAGAAGAAATACTCAAGCATGCATTGACCGGAGATATTAATGCATTCCAAACGTTGTTTGCCGGGTTTCAGCAACAATTGAAATCATATCTTTATCGTTTGCTGACCGATCGTAATGATGTGGATGATCTGACGCATGATACCTTTATCAGGGCATTCGACAAAATATCCACCTTCAACGGCGATTCCTCCCTCCGTACATGGGTATTTAAAATAGCGACCAACCTGGCTTATGATCATTTAAAAAAACTAAAGAGATGGCCGGCGGATGCTCAGGACCAGGGCGCTGCTTTAGCCATCGGGTCCAGGGAGATCGGGGAAACATTCAGGATTGTTCACCAGACCTGTAATGCAGGGGCCTATGATATGATGGAACATATCGACTTTTGTTTCACCTGTATCTCAAAAACGTTACCCATCGAAAACCAGGTAGCATTGATTTTAAAAGATATGTATGATTTCCAGGTCAAAGAGATCTGCCTCATACTGGATAAAACCGAAGGCATTGTAAAACATCTGCTGCACAACTCCAGGGATACGATGACGGACATCTTTGATAACAGGTGCGCCCTGGTAAATAAAAATGGCGTCTGCGATCAATGCAGCCAGTTGAATGGCATATTTAATCCTAAACAGGATCAGCAGGAACAACGGATGAAGCTTGAATTGGTGAAAGCGTCAAAAAAATTTAACAGGGCCGCACTTTTTGACCTGAGAACAGCACTGGTAAAAGCTATTGATCCCCTGCACAGTTCCGGCGCCGATCTGCAGGATATTATTATGAGATGCACCAGGACCTCCATCGGTGATGTAAGTGACTTTTTTGATAAAGCGGATCAAAGTTCATGATCAGTCACCCGGTGTATCAACCTTTCGTACCTATTTCATCGCACAATAGTCAATCAATTCCACAAAATTCAAACCCAGACAAAAATGAAAAAAGTATTCTTTCTAGCTACGTTTTTTTCCGCCTGTTTTTCTGTACAGACACATGCTCAGGAACTAAAATCAGAATTCTTATTTGATCTTGAAATCACCGTTGACCCGCCACAGGCAATCGGGCCTGTATTAACGGGAACACGACTCATTTTTCCGTTTAAGGAAGGCGCTATAAAAAGTGATAAAATCAACGGAAAAATATTAAACTGCAGCGGAGAATGGGGGTTGGTTACGGATCCTACCACATTTAAAATGGACGTTCGTGCTACCATTAAAACCGACGACGGTGCGCTTATTTATATTGCCTATACCGGGTATAACTATGCAACTGCAGAGAAATCAGCATTAATGCGTGCCGGAAAAGGCAGTGAACTTTCACCCGATGAATATTACTTCAGGTCAGTTCCGGTGTTTGAAACCAGCGCTCCAAAATACGCCTGGCTTAATCATACCATTGCCGTTGGCGTAGGCCGTTTTCCGTCGCCGGGTAAATTAATCTACCGCATATACGCTATTAAATAACAGGATGTAATTATGGAAAGAAATTAGCTTTGCTGCAGAAAAAGGTCAGCGATAATGCTGACCTTTTTCTGTTTATATAATTTATAAACAACTTAGAGAGATGGAGACAACATATAAGTTTTCCCCACCCCGGTAGCAAATGAATATTTCTCTCCCACATTGCTGACTTTCACCGGTATTCCATTTTGAGTTACCCGGATGCCATGTCCTTTCCACGGATTGTTCAGATGGCAGACATTGCCTTTTTCGCTGCGTATTTCCAGGTTCAAAACAGACTTCCCATCATAGTTAGCCGAAACAAGGAAGGCACCTTTTGCTCTCAATCGCGTAAAGCTTGCAGCCGACTTGATCCAATCGGGAAACAAATACAAGGTGTTATCCAGTGTTTGCAGCATCATGGAATTGACGGTTTCAATAACAGCCGTTTTCTCCGCGCAGTGATGTCCGTCCACAATCAGGAAGTTGGGTTTAGCGCCGGCTATAAGCCCTTTCATATGCTCAACAATTACCTCCGGATCAAAACCTACCCTTGCGGCCATCACAAAGGCGCTTAGTCCTAATTCATTCATGAGCTCAAAACCTTTTTGCGACACCTGGTAGTATTCCACCGTATTTCTCGCAATCTGTAATGTATCGGCATTAGAAAGTAAATTCAGTACTTCGCAGGGATACACCGGATGCATTTGTATCATATGGTTTGGGTGATCCCATCCGGCTTCATTCTTTGCAAAAACAGGTAATCCTTTGTTCGGTGTTTTCGTAGGTTGTATCACTTTGTATTTGGGCAGATGCGAAAGAATATCCTGCCACAAGGCTCTGCGGCCGGCATCTACATTCAACAGCTTACTATATTTCAACAATAAACTGAAAGTTTGCTCTACAAATGCCAGATCGGAAGGAGGATTCAGATCCCATGAATCTTCGTGCGCACCGGTCGTGATGGTATAGCGGTAGGAATCGCCAAAAGACTCTTTTTTCAGATAGTCTTCGTAAAAGTCGCCACACTCGCGGATAAAAGGATAAGCCCGGTTCTTCAGAAAAGTCGCGTCGCCGGTATACTCATAATACCAGCTGAACAGTGGCACGTTGAAAGGAGCATCCACAGTTTGCTGCCAGTAGTAGTTATAAGGTACGCCAATACCCAATCCGCCTACGAGGAAGAGCACGCCCCTGCAGGACTTACCCGCCAGCGACGGATGTACGCTGCCCATATCCGTTTGCGCCCGTCTTTTACCATCTGGTACTATAGACTCAATAAAATTGAAAAAAGGTTTGGCAATTTCTGGCCGGTTGGCTGAGAAGACGCTGTAAAATCCTGCTTGGCTATTATAATTCAGATGAATATCGCCATGGTACATCATAGAATCGTTCATATTCCAGACGCCATACATCCCGCCGCAGGCAGGCGAATGCTCATTATATCCTGATGCCAGTAAATAAATAGACGACAAATAATGACGGTCGAGCAAATCATCATTGGTTTCTACATAGGACCGGCTCCACATATCTTTCCACCATGCGTTTTTTATACTTTTTAAACGGGCAATACCATTGCTATTCAAAGATGCTAACCGGCTGAAAGCAACAGGTAAATGTGCGTCGTTGATTTTTCCTCCACCCGACAGATAAGTTAATACATATACAGTCTTCTTACTGGTAAGCACAAACGAAGAATTGACCAATGATTTCGAAAGGATCGTTACCGCAGGCGTTGCCCCTACTATCCTTGTCGATACCCCGGCCTGGGAGATCCATCTTACTCCCTGCGTTTTCGTTTGCCGTGTTAGCTGGGCTACCAGCTGATTTGCTGTGGATGTTGTTACATAGGTAACACTCGCGCTGTCCGCAAATGTGGCTACGGAAACGTTTACCGGCGTTGCCGAACTGGTACTCAGCTCAGTAACCACCACATTATCGTTTACCGACATCCAGCTTTTCATCTTCACGGGCTGAGATGTGGCTGTGGTCATCCTTAGTTCGTTCCCCAGTTGATCCATTTCATAATTAAACCCGGAGGTAACAGGAGATGCTACTGTAATCCGGATACCGCCAACCGGCAATGCTGCCGGTCCGTTACCCGCCCAATCGCTCCAGCCGTCCGTTACAAAATCCACTTTCGACATATGCAAGGTCTGGCTGTTTTCCGAAGTATGACATACCACTCCTACATCCCCATTTCCCATATAAGGCCCCCGCGGCGCGTTATTACTTTTGATATCACTATAAGTAAATGGTTTATCCCATACTGCAGTCAGCAGGGTTTTCTTTTTCTGAAAAAAAAGAGCATCAGCGTTGGCCTGTGACCGGGAGTGCTGTGACCAGGCAGCAGTACTGCTGAATAGAAAACAAAATATAAGGATGTTCTTCATATCGTATAAAATGGAAATGATATTTCGGCTGATTTTCTGATATGTATAAAAGTACCTAATCAACCTGAACGTTTATCTCCATGGTCACTATTGTATCACGAAGGATCAAAATAGCGTCAATAAAGTCACCCTTTCAGCGATACCTATCCTTCCCTGAACTGCGTGGGGGTAATGCCTGACTGAGCCTTAAAGAAGTTGGAAAAATAGGCATGGTCAACAAAGCCGAGCTCAAATGCAATTTCCTTTATAGAAAGATCCGTTGTTTGTAACAGCCGTTTTGCTTCCAGCAGTATACGTTGTTGTATCAATTTGGTTGCTGATACATGGAGATGATTTTTACAAAGAATATTCAGATAGTTTGCGGAGATGTGCAGCTTTGCAGCATAGAATCCAACCAGTTTTTCCTGCTTGTAAAATTTATCAATGAGCATATTGAATTTTGCAAGCCGCGGGTTAGATTGGAACACTTTCAGATCTGTAAAAATATTCTCTGCTTCCTTGCTCACAATCGCCGCAATAACAGCCGCCCTCGCGCTGATCACCTCCTGCACGGAGTCTGGCGAATTCAGTTCATCCCTGATGGCATCAAATTCATACTTCAGCAATTTGAAATTATCGTTGGTCAGGGGAATGACCGGGTGATTAATATAATTAGAAAATGAGAAACGAAAGAAAGATGCGAAACGTTCGAAAAAATTTTGCTGTATCATCAGCTGGTAACCTGTTGTACCGGGCTTGATGCTCCAGGTATGTACCTGTCCGGGAAACAATACATGAATTTGTTTATTACCGATCGGGTAGTCATGGAAGTCGATATTATGAACCCCTTTTGCCGACTCAAACAGGTTGATGATAAAAAAATCATGCTTATGCGGCCGGTCAATATGCCGTTCGCCATGCAGTTCGTTGAAGAGGAATTCCTCCCGGCCAGCCAGCTGGCCTTTCCTGAATTCATGGATACCTAAGACAGGGATGTACCCTGTATCGTCATAAATCTTCATACCAGTAAATTAAGCTGGGAGTTCAACTTCTAAAATATGAAAATTTATGGCAAAAAAAAATGGATTAGCCATGAATGTTTTCAGTGCCGTTGCGCTTTTCGTTACAAGGCTTAAAATATTTATAAGAGGGCAGATAAACCGATATTTATCAGAATACAATCTTCCCTTTATGCACCAGTGATTTAACCGGTGAAACCCTTGCCACTGCTTCAGCGGAGCAGGATGCTTCCAGGAATACAAGATTAGCATCATTGCCTGCTTTAGGCCATTGCTGGTTTCCTTTATCATCTAATGGAAGTATATACCTGGTAGCAAAGGCCAGTGTTCGTGAAAGCGCCCATTCGGAACTATAGCCATAAACGCCCGCGATGAGCTTAGCCTTTTGGAGCATGTGACCGGGGCCAAACGTATTCCAGTGATCCTGGATATTATCGTTCCCTACCAGTACTTCCACACCATGCTTTCTCAGCAGCGGAATTGGCATAATAGTATTACCGAAGGGCACAGAAGAAACAATGCCTACACCGGCTTCAGCCAGGCGCGCAGCCATGCGCTCTGTTTCCAAAGCCGGAAGATGTCCCAGTGCGAAAGCATGGCTCACAAAGGTTTTGCCGCGGAGCACGGGGTTTTCATTTGCCTTGTTGATAAGGTATTCGATTGTCTTCACACCGGATTCCCCTGATTCATGCAGGTGAATATCAATTCCTTTATTGTTATCGATAGCCAGTTGGGTGATCAGGTCCATTGGTTTTTCAATGCTGCCATCAATGGAATAGGGATCTACTCCTCCAATGAAATCAATGTTCATTTTTACCACTTCCTTTAGCAGCGGGGCTGTATTGGTGTAAAACAAGCCATGCTGGGGAAAAGCGACCAACTCCGCTCCTGCGGTTTTTTCCTTGTTTTTCAGCGCCGTTTCCAGGTGCTTTAATGAATCAAAGCCTGAGGTAGGATCGATGTTAAAATGAGAACGGATATAATGTGTACCGTTTGACTGCAAAAAACTGATCAGTTTTTCTGTCCGCTCTATGGATGTTTTCAGCCATTCCGGGATCATCTTTTGCTCATAGGCAATCTGATCTTTCACCGTTCTCCTTTTCGCTGAAACCGCCTGCCATGGAAGACCATAGAGCATTTTATCCAGATGGGCGTGCATATCCTTAAATGCGGGAAGCATCAGCCATCCTTTCGCATCAATGGCATCCCTGCCAGTGTCATTGGGTGTGATAGCCTTGATTTTTCCGTCCGCCGTTTCAACACAGAAGAGCGCGGTCTTCGTCTTTACAACTTCCTCCCCGTCATACTCAAAACCCGTTTCCAGCAATACATTTTTAAATGTATGGCTGCTATCGTTTGCTATACTATTCATTTGTTTTATTTTATTCCGTATTACTACAGCAAAGTAACTGGTAAATATCTCCGGAACTTTGTGTTATCTATACGGATACTTGAAAGATTTATAACTAACCCGGGGATTATTGATAAATCTTTCAAGCCATATCACGAATCCTACACAGAATAAAGAACGCTGAAGGTTAATTTTGTGAAAAATGATGGGGACTATGAAGAAAACGGAAATATCCCGCAAAGAATTTATAAGAATGTCCGGGTTAGGACTGGCGGGCGTAGCCTTTGCCACAGGTTTACTGGGCTCCGCAGAGGCGCTGGCCGGTGATACAACTGGCAATGGGGGAAAAAGCTACCTGTTAAAGAACGTGCGACTTGAAACAGGGTTTGTATATGAAGAAGGAGAGGTAGTCCACACAAATACCGAATTATTTTGCGTAGCAATCAAAGACGGAAAAATAAGAAGTATTTCCGCCAATAAACCTAATGCCGCCGATGCCCTTGATGCAAAAGGCTGGCTGATGCTCCCTGCCTTCAGGGACATGCATATCCATCTCGATAAAACATTCTACGGTGGCCCATGGCAGGCAACGCGGAGAGGCCCGGGTGGTGTGAAGGGCATGATAGCACTCGAACAGAAAATTCTTCCGGAGATGTTGAAAACTTCCACTTACCGCGCGGAAAAGCTGGTGGAATTGCTGCAGTCTAAAGGCACCAACTTCGCCAGAAGCCATGTCAATATTGAACCTACGTCAAAACTACAATCGCTCAACAACCTTTTAAAGGCGTTGGACAACAAAAAGAATTCCTTTGGCGCGGAGCTGGTAGCGTTCCCCCAGCATGGCGTTTTCTATACCGACTCCGTTCCGTATCTCAGGGAAGCAGCGAAGATGGACATCGATTTCATTGGCGGTCTTGATCCGTACAGCATTGACGGCGCTATTGAAAAAACGATCGATTTCACCGTACAACTGGCGCTGGATAACAAAAAAGGGATTGATATCCACCTGCATGAATCAGGAGAGTCGGGGTTGAAGACAGTGGAATACCTGATTAAGAAGGTAAACGAAAATCCTGCTCTTCAGCACAAGACATTCCTAAGCCACTGCTTTGTACTGGGTAAGATCGATAAAGTAAAGCAGGAGGAAATTGCGGAGCAATTGGGCGCCGTAGGCATAGGTATTGTTTCCACTATTCCATTCGGAGGGCTTGTTATGCCTATACCCACGCTGTACAAACATCATGTAAATGTGATGACCGGAAATGATAGTATCATCGACCATTGGAGCACATTTGGTTCAGGAAGCGTATTGGAAAAAGCCCATTTGATGGCGCAGCTATACGGTTATTCAACCGAGTTCCTGCTGTCGAGGAGTCTCAAGCTGGCCACCGGCAATGTACTGCCACTTGACGACAAAGGGGTGCAGCAATGGCCTAAAGCCGGCGATGCTGCCAACCTGGTACTGATAGATGCCAGCTGCTCTGCGGAGGCAGTATCCAGAATTTCACCGGTAAGATCACTGATTAACAAAGGGCATATCGTATATTAAATATTCTATGTAGAAACTGGGTATAAAGGCGGGAAAATCATTTCCTGCCTTTCTTTTTTTACAAACGGGCAAATTTAACATAACAAATCGTCAAAATAAAGGTAGTATTTCCAAGGTGCATCTGATAGTTTAACCCCCTACAGCATATCCTATGCTGCTGATACCGATTTTTCTATAAACGAATACCTTAAGCTACCATTAATGCCTGCTGATGTAAGAGATGATAATGATTGTTATAGCCAGCTTAAAGCGGGAAATGATGGCGCCTTTCGTTACCTGATACGTATTTATGGGCCTGTGCTCTGTCAGTATGCAGACAAATTGATCATGAACAGTGCCGCAGCAGAAGATATTGTCACTGATGTGTTTGTAAAATTGTGGGAAAAACGGGATTCCTTCGAGACGTTCCTGCACGTAAAAAAGTTCTTTTATACAGCAGTAAGGAATGCCTGCATGAATTATAAAAGAGACAAAGAACGGGAACAGCGTAAGTATAAAACGTTCATGGAAACGAACGACGCAAGCTTTATAACCGATGAAATTATTTATGCAGAGCTGCTTGCCGATGTACAAAAGGCGATTGATGGTTTACCCGATAAAATGCGATTAATTTTTATATTAAGTTATATAGAGCAGCTAGGCAACAAGGAGATTGCACAACAGCTACATCTCTCTGACCAGACGGTGCGAAATCAAAAAACGAAAGCCCTGGCGGTGATCAGGGGAAAATTAAAGTACAAACCCACAATAGAAATTTACCTGGCATTACTGTTATTGACCCATTGACACACCGGGTTAAAAAAAATTTCTATTTCGATGGTACAAATGATATTTCCTGGTGTTATTCCTATAAACCAGGTTCACTCACCAGGAAAAAAGAGAACTGATACGGTATCCTGCGCTGCAGCGCAGCGTACTGTGATGTTGATGTAGTTTATGAAGAGATACAAGTTATCCGTTTGACCGCGTGAAAACCAAAATTGTAGCGTTTATTGAAAAACATGGTGTACAACAAGCCTGTATTTACAAAAGCATCAATGCGCTGATGCTCCGTGTAAACTAATATCCAAGAGCAAACCAATAATCACCGAAATCAAAACAACTAAAATGAAAAAGGTTAACTTTCGCAGCGTCCTGCTGCTGGTCGCCCTTGTGTTTTCAATGTCGGGTTGTGTGAAAAAGTCAAGTGATGACCTGCCAACAGGCAACGATACCACCCGTCTTTTGGCGAACAAACCGGGGCCCAAACTGAACATTATTTACTTCCTGCCCCAGGGCCAGGATACCCTCCCCCGGTACAGGGAACGTACCAGCGACGAGCTGTTCTTCTTCCAGGATTTCTTTGCTAAAGAGATGAAGCGCAACGGTTTTGGTAGCAAAACATTTAACATGCAAACCGATCCTACCGGCAAGCAGGTAATACTTACCGTTATCCGGGGAGCACTCCCTGCCTCCAGCTACAAGTACGATGGCGGTGCCGGCCCTATGGGCAATGAGATCAATGCCTATTTTGCCGCCCATCCATCGGAGAAAAAGAGCGACCACGTTCTTGTGATCACAGCTATACCAGATGGCACCCATGCTGATGTACCCTACTATGGCATCGGCAACTGGGCATATATTCTCGACCACCCCACACTGGATATCAAGCAGTATGGTCCCGGGATCGACTGGATAGCCGGCAATGCGCATGAACTCGGACATGCCCTCGGACTGCCACACGACAGGGAGAAAAAAAGCGAAGCTACATCTATTGGAACCTCGCTGATGAGCAGTACTGACTTTACAAAAGGTACCATACTTAGCAGGGCGGCCTGTGCCATCCTCAATAACTGCCAGGTTTTTAACAGTACATCACCCGCCAATTACCAGCAGTCGTTCAAATTGTATTTAAAAAAGGTGGATATCAGTTATGCCAACGGTAACATGATCGTAGCCGGAAAACTGTTTGCCGACAAACCGATCAACGGCGTAAATATATACCAGGACCCGGATGCTAGTGCAGATGCTTATGATGCACCCAGCTGGTCTTCCTCTCTCATAGGTACCGACAGTTTCCGCATTGTTACGCAGATCAATGAATTATGGGATCTCACCGGAACGTATACACTGAGGGTGAATGTACTGGGCAACAACGGATACATTCAGACTGTTGCAACATATAATTATCCTTTTATCAATCAGCAACCGGTGCTGGATCCTACTATTGGCAACAAACCGGAAATCTCAAAAGCCGGGTGGACGGTTTTAGACGTGGATTCAGAAGAGAGCGGCCTCCCTGCCACCAATGCGCTGGACAACGATCCGTCTACCTACTGGCACACGCAGTACAGCGGCTCAGAGCCTATACACCCGCATCAGCTTAGTATAGACATGCACCAGTCGTACACAATAAAAGGCCTTACATTCACGGACCGTCAGGGTGTATGGCCCGGTATCAAAAACCTCACCGTATATACCAAAACGGCGACAGGCAGCTGGACACAGGCAGGTACGTATACATTGAAGAAAACAGACCTTACTCAGTTTATCACATTCCAACAGCCAATACAGGCCAGCTCTTTCCGTATCGTAACAACTGATAGTTATGACAATGGAGCTTCTTGCTCACTGGCGGAGATAGGTGCGTATTAAAGATTATCATACATCAACGGCCTATCGGTGAAACGGTTTCGATCTATTTTACCGATAGGCACCGAGATGAGGCCACCTCATAAATATTGAGGCGGCCTCATTTTCTTTTTAGAAAAAGACCGATGATTTCTTAAACAGTGAACCAAAAAAATCGTCAATTATAAAATCATCCGAAAATTTATGTCAGCAGGAAAGTTTTTGTTCCGTGTATTTTTAAGTTATATCATTGTCATCTCATTTATTTCTTCCGCTCATGCAGCAACAGTTATTAAGCCTTTCCCACATTCCGGCAGGATACACTATGATGGAGATTGCATGATGATAGATAACAAGGAAGTGTTTATACTCAGTGCCGCTTTCCATTATTTCAGATGTCCAAGGGAGCAATGGAGGGACCGTTTCCGCAAAATCAAGGCGGCAGGCTTCAATACTGTGGAAACCTACATTCCCTGGAACTGGCATGAGCGTAAGATGCCATCGTCCATTGGCGACCAATCCGGAATGGATTTTTCCGATGTGAAAGCATGGTTAAAAATGGCACAGGAAGAGTTTGGCTTTTATACGATTGTGAGGCCGGGGCCTTTCATTTGTGCCGAGTGGTCCGGTGGTGGATACCCCAGATGGCTTGCTGCATACGGCCCTGCAAAAGGTGATTTGTGGCTTAGAAGCGCAGATCCTGAACATATCAAATGGTGTGTGCATTGGTTTGATGCTGCCTGCAAAGCTGTAGCCGGAGAGCAAATCACCAGGAAGAAAAAAGGGAGTAAGGGGATTATCCTGTTACAGCTGGAAAATGAATATGATGCGCATGAAACCAATAATAAGACCGCCTTTCTGAAAGCGTTGTATCATTCTGCCGTCAGTAATGGAATTGATGTTCCATTGTTTACTTGTCTTACCAATGAATGTCGGGGAAGCAAGGATGCAACATTGTCGAAGGTTTTCGACTGCGACAACTACTACACCGATGATAACGGTGCTGCAGGTTGTGCATTCAGAATGGCTGATCTCAAAGCACGCCAGCCGAATGCACCAGGGTTTGTGACAGAGCTTCAGGGAGGCTGGTTTTCATTGGTTACGCATGAATTGAGTGAAGATCACTACTCCGATGCTACACACTTACAAGCGCTCTCACTTATGACATTACTGGGTGGAGGTACCGGGATCAACTATTACATGTTTGTGGGCGGCACCCACTTTGCAGGTTGGGGCGCCAGAGGGATGACCACTACCTACGACTATAATGCTGCCATCGGAGAAGACGGCTCCTGCGGTCCCAAATATTACGCAGCGAAGGCCATTGCTGATTTCGTCCGGGAGTATGAGCAACAGCTACTAAGAGCTAAAGGAGGCCCTTGCCAGTTAACAGGCGCCCCCCAATCCTTATCAGGAGGGATACGCATCGCTCCCGATGGCACCAGGTTTATTTTTCTTTACAACAGCGACAGAGCAGCTACTGTAAAAGGTGCAGTGAATGTAATTCCCGGAAAAGTAGCACGGCCAAAAGAGCCGGTATACAATATCGATCAGAACGGGCAGCGTGTCAGCATTAAATCCAGGGAATCTGAACCCGTGAAGGATAGTTTGAATATACCCGCCGTGGCACTTGCGTATGAGCTTAGCCCTCTTACTGCCAAAGTGCTGGTTATACCTCCCGGCGCCGCTCCTGCCGATGGGAAATGGTATCCACAATATGATACAAAGGTAACACGCCATGAAGACTCCTCATCAATAATTCGGATTAGCACTGCGCTTACAGCACCTGATCCGGTGAACTCTGCGCGATGGAAACCATTGCCGCCGGATTTATCGCTCACACAACTCGGAGTAGACGACTTCCGTTACAGCCTTTATCGCACAACATTCAAGCTTGATGATAAACAGGTACAGTCAGAAAAATACCTGCTCTTCAATATGTTTACCCGTGATATTGTTACTGCAATGGTCAACGGAAAACCTGCCAGGCGCATTTATCCCACGGATGCTGACGCCCAGAGCTGGCCCACCACAGGATGCTTTGAACGCATCAGGCCAACGGATTTCGATAACAGGTTTGATGTAAGCGGTTTATTGCACCCAGGCAGTAACGAGATCACTGTGTTATATGAAGACCTCGGGCACGCACATGGTTATTTCCCTATGGAAGAACTGGCGGGCATAAGCAAAGCAGGGCTATCAGTAACAGATACCCTGTTGTCACATCCTTTGCGATGGCAATATGCAGCGGATGTTGCCGGTATTACACAGGGCTACCATCGTCCCAATAGTAAAACTGCCACCTGGGCAACAGCAAAGCTGGATACAAAAATGGATATACCCAGAAAAGGGAACAATATCCAGCCCAAAGACACTATGCAGCAATTGTTGACATGGTACCACGTTGAATTCACCTTGCCGGAACAAGCCCTGAACACTACCTGGCAGGCAAGAATAAATGCTTCCGGAAATGGCTTTATGTGGTTAAATGGACATAACATAGGCCGTCACTGGGAGGCGGGACCGCAGCGGGAATTCTACCTCCCTGAATGCTGGCTTAAGTTCGGTAAGCCCGGGAAAAATATATTGGTAATGGCGCTGCGTGGAACAAAGAACGGAGCTTTGCTCCGGGCGTTGGAAATAGTGCCGTACATCACCCGCACGATCTGACCGATAAGGAGCCGATTCATGCGCCAACAGTGAAATAGAGATGGACAAACGCAGGTTCGTCCATCTCTATTTTAGAATGGCACTTACCTCAATTCCATGCGATTGTTAAAACGGTATTGCTTACCTGCCACCATTTTGATGGTCACTGACTTTTTATTACAAATAAAGGTACAACTATCATTATGCCCCGCATGCACTACAGCACTTACCAGTCCGCCATTGGCCCAGCTGATATCCAGCTTATGTCCGCCGTGTATGCGCAAGCCGGTTAATTTTCCTGTGGGGAAGCTGCTGCTGCAAGCCGGCAACAATTCAACACGACCCGGTTGTGAAAACACGAGCAGGTCTGACAGCAGTCGTTGTAAACTCAGTGCCGCATCCAGGTTATAGATCGAATGCTCAGGGTTGTGGGATGTTACCAAGCCATTGTATACATAATGTCGTTGTGCAAAGCGCTGCAAATTCATGGCTACTTTTTCGGCATCATGCAGGCGTGCAGCCATCAGCGCGATGTGTATCAGGCCGTGTGCAGATTCGGTATCATAGCCAAACCGTTTTGATAATGCGACCCGTGCAGCCTGCAGCAATTTCGGATCACTGTCTGGCTGCAAAAACGCTGTTCCGGGAAATACCGGGTACATGTGTGAATTATGCCGGTGTGCATAGTTATCAGGATAATCCTGCGGCGCCCATTCTGCCAGCGCGCTATCTGCATTGATGCGGTAAGGCACCATTTGATCATAGTAATTGCGCCACTTGTCTGTTTGCGCTTTCTCCATCCCGAACAGCTTACCCAACTTCAGCAGGTGGTCAAATACTTCGCGTGCCACGGCGATATCAATGGTACAATCCTTCGCTAACGTTGTCGCATTACTGCCTACATTGTTTTCCGGTGAAATACCGGGAGAAATATGATAGTAGCCATCTTTTTCTTTAGTGAGATAATCTTCGTAGAACTGCGCCATCTCCAGGTACAGCGGCAACACCCGCTTACGAAGGAAGGTGGTGTCACCGGTGAGCATACCGTGTTCATAGAATGGCATCAGGTTCCATCCGGCGCCCGAGGGCCAATACATCCATGGATAACCGTTACCGAAATGATTCAGGAAACCTTTTTCGGGATCGCTGTAATGAGGTACCAGGAAGCCCCTGCAGCCAAGATAGCTCATGGCGTTCAGGCGCCAGGCAGGCAACAGTCTTTCTACATAACCAAAATAAGATTCGGCGCATTCCGAAAGATCGCCGGTAGAGATAGCAGATATCGCGAGGTTGACGTTAGAATCAAAAACAAATCCACCATTCCAGGCGGGCGTCCATCCTCCCCCCCAGATACCCTGCAACGGTGGCGGATATTTGCCGGAAGTGGAGATCAGCAGGTATCTTCCCATGGCATGCATCTGCTCCAGGAATAATGGCGTAGCACCATGTTGATGCGCTTCTGCCAGCATCTTTTCAACGGGTATGGCGGCCCATTGCGCCGCACAGCCCAGGTCCAGTTGCACACGGCGGAACATTGCTGCATGTTGTTGCGCATGTGGCCGGAGCAACTCATCATAGTTCAGCGACAATGCGGTGAGTTCATTTTGCACGGCTACACGCTGCGTCGTAATGCCATATTGCAGCGGTGTAATCCGCAGCACCACAAGTATTTCGTTTGCATCTGTAATTTGTATACTGTCGCCGGCTGTTCTCATCTGACCTCCTTTAATGGTTACGCGTGCCAGTCCTTCGTAACCACCGGAGTCACGTGAATACGCTGCATGGTAGCTCAGCCATCCACCCGGGTCTGCATGAGTGTTGATATCGCGGAAAGCCTTACTCACATCCACGCCGTCAACGTTGCCATGGCGTCCGGGAGTTTCCCGCAACGCGAGCGTGGTGGATAATTTCCTGCCATCAATTCCACGGATACGCATCACGTTTACATTCGCTGTCCGCGAAGAGAACATACCATATTCCACGCCTCCACCGGCATCCTTCCAGGCACTGCGTGCTTCGCCCCTTTCCATGTCAAGAGAACGTTTGTAGTGACTAATGGTCCCCTGGCTATTGGTGTGTATATCGAGATTAAAGGCCGGATGGGGTGAAACGGGCCATGCCTGCGGCGCTCCCATGGCGCTCAATTGTTTGCGAGCTTCGCCAACGGCCAATGCATCTGCGGAATCCAGTTTACCGGCATCTACCAGCTGCCGCACCGCAGGCAATAATCCTGCAGTATTGGCAACCGCAATTTTGTTGCGATCCCACGCACGGAGAAACAGTTCTTCATGTACACAAATGATGCGCTCTTCACCGGGCTTACCAGTCATCATCATGCCGTGATGTCCGTTACCGGTAACAAAGGCATCTTCCCACTTCGTAGCCGGCTGCGCCGACCAGGCCGTCCAGCGCTGATCTCCGGTTAATGATGTTGTTTGTGCAGTGGCAGTTGTAGCAAATAATAATAGGACAGGAAACAGCTTAATGATCATATTTCAAAACTATCATTTAACATGATAGTTGGTATTACCCGGCAAAAATAACAGCAATAACAGCAAATAAAGCATCACTCTCCGGAGGCAGCAAGATAATTTTTTTTCCGTATTACTACTGATACCTGTGGCAAATGATCGGAATAATTTTGTGTCCTGGCTTAGTAATGTCTAACGTTAAAATACGAATTATGAAATATTTGTTGAAGGCCGCTTTGCTTGCTCCTCCCCTCCTGCCGGGGGAAAGAAAATATTGCCCCCAAATTCCGGACCCCGACAATAATGGTGTAATAGTATGGGCCAGTGCGCAGAAGCCGGAAGGAGATCATGTTATTTACAGAGAGCATAAAATAAACGGCGTGTTCCGGGTAAAACGATTGATTTGATTAAGACTGAAAGTTGGATTCCTGCATAACAGGGCTTGTCGCTTTAGTAGACAACCCGGAAAGGACACTAATACAAATTCCTGAGCCCGTTTTAGGATAAAATAAGCTCACTAGTTAACTTTCCCTTAAATAATGACATCTCTCCTGGCTAAAAAGCCTTACATTTGAGACGTAAAATTGTTTTTGTCAAGCTCGCGCAAAACGAAATAAAATTCGCTATTAGCATCATTTTGCAGCGACAACCCTAACTCATTTTTATTGAACAATTCGTTAACTAATACACCGGATATGAAAAAAGCCCTTGTTTCCCTGACATTTTTAACCATCTGCTTTTTTGCTTGTAAAAAAGATACCAGCCCTATTAAAGAACCCACAGATAATAATAAGCACGCAATACGGTTTGGCATTACCGCCTTTACCCAGGAAATAGAAAACCTGAATGAAAGGAAAGCAACTCCTTCATCAACGGCAAAAGCAGATTCAAATCATATCAACTATTTAGTTTATAAGGTATATGATGCAACCTCCCAGGCGCTGATAAAAACAATATTTCAACGGAGAGATACTGGTAGCACATTTGGACAAATTACCGATTCTCTCACCACCGGTAAATACATCTTTGCCATTACAGCGACCCAGGATTCAATTATGCCTTTTAATCCGGCAACCACCGGCTTCAGTGGTAGAAAAATCCAGGGACCCAATATGGTTGATGTTGGTTCTGAGGTATATTACAGGCGAATGGAATTAACTATTGACGGAGCAGTTTCCCAGGCCATTGTACTAGACAGAATAGTATCTAAAGTAACAATCGTGATCAAAGATCAGATACCATATAATGCATATTATATCGCCTATAATACAACTATTGCTCCCGATTATTGGTGGCAGGTGCCTGCACATTTCAACTATCTGTCCGGTACACTCAGCAGTGGCGGCCCCGATGACCATGATGACTATACTCCACAGGAATATGTTATTCCGGATTCTTTAAAGGGTACCAACAATATGAAAATTGAATTCTATTATCTTAATCCCGGAACAAGAAAAATTAAACTTTTCATAACCGGCCGGGATATTTCCCACACAGCACTTGCGCCATCTAAGGACGTTCCGGATATCCTGCTCGAAATGAACAAGAATACAATCGTAAAAGGGGCTCTATTTGGAGCGGTTGGAAGCGGTTCTGTCGTTACGGCGGATCCTAACTGGAAGACAGACAGCATTAAAGTAGAATTTTAAATCAAATAAGCTGCGGCGGCTCCGCAATATCTCAAACGATTTCAATTAGGTATTCCGGGGCCGTCAGCAGGTGATCTATGAATTAAGGTATTTGTTGCTCAACCATTGTCTGACCCACTGGCTCTATCTACGATTAACGCGCAGCTATTAGTATTGTCAGTATATACAGCATAAATGCGTTTCCAGTAATATTTTTTTCGGAGATAATCGAGTAGGAAGGTAGTCATTAGTTGGCTACCTGTCCTCTCACACCACCGTACGTACCAGTCTGGTATACGGCGGTTTGTTAGAATAGTTTTATCCGACATGTTGTTTTCCAGTCGTAATAATTATGGAGTCCCACATACCCTTGACTTAGGAAATACGTTTTATCAAGTGTTGTCCCAAGGCTCGGACTATGTGCAATCCGGCAGTATCGAAAATCCCAGCAGTGTACTCCAAAATCCGCGACTAACAGATGTTTTCGCTCTGTTTGCCCCTAGTTTCAGTTGCTGTGGGGTACCTTCTGTACGGGGACCTACAAGACCTCCTTCCATGATACCGTTGCCAACATAACTTCGTATTAGCTTCAGCAAGCGCTTATCTGTTATCCCATGGGACAACAGGGCCATTAACTTATCATGGTTAACACAGTCGAAGAACTTTTCAAGATCAAGTTCTATTACCCATGATTTACCTTCATTCAGAGAATGTTGGGCTTGTTGTACCACCTGGGGCGTATTTCGGCCCTTACGGAAGCCATAACTGTGGGCTGAAAATTCACACTCATACTGCGGGTTTAACCATTGGGCGATGGCCTGTTGAATAACTCTGTCTACAACGGTTGGGATTCCAAGCATTCGTTTCCCTCCTCCCTTCGGTATCTCTACTTTCCGTATGGACCGGGCCAGTTCGCAGAAGCCGGAAGGAGATCATGTTATTTACAGAGCGTATAAAATAGACAGGGTGTTGCGGTTAAAACGATTGATTTGAGCAAGGTTTTTGAGACACCCTCATAAAACCATATCAACATGAATAACCCTGTTATAGACGTTCGTACCAATGTCAGCGGCATCACGGTCCACTACCTGGAAGCCGGCGACAAAAACAACCCGGCACTTCTTTTGTGCCATGGCTATCCTGAAACAGCGGCAGCCTTTATTCCATTAATGAACATTCTTCAGGACAAATTCCACCTGGTTGCGCCCGATCTACCCGGCATCGGTGAATCCGGAAAAATAGCGCACGCAGACAAAGCAGCGATCGCATCATTTTTGAACGAGTTCATTGAAGCGCTGAAACTCAACAAACCCGCGGCGATCGGACATGATATCGGGGGGATGATCGTTTATTCTCTGCTTCGTCATTTTCCCGGTAGCATATCCCAGGCTGTTATTATGAACACCGCCATACCGGGCGTACCACCCTGGGAAGAAGTCAAAAAAAATCCATATATCTGGCATTTTGCCTTTTACTCAGTTCCTGAACTGCCGGAAACACTTATAGCAGGACATCAGCGACTACTCTTCGATTATTTTTATGACACCCTTTCATTCAATAAAAATGCGATCCCGCCGGAAAAAAGAGAACAATATGCGATGGCTTATCAATCGCCGGAAGCCCTGAAAACCAGTTTAGACTGGTATCGCGCGTTTACGGAAGATGAAAAGGATAATGCTCATTCATTACCAGGCTCCATCCCAGTATTGTATATCAAGGGAGCAAAAGAGCCTGGCAACAGGATAACCGACTATGTGAACGGGCTGAAAGAAAACGGGGTTCATCATATTACCGCGAAGCTGATTGACGATAGCGGGCATTTTTCGCTGGAAGAACAACCACAGGCAGTGGCCAAAGTGATCAGCGAATTGCTGTTCAACGCATGGGACAAGCAAATTTTGTAATGAAAGAAGGCGTGGTATATAAAAATACTGTGCCGGAAAAATAATCCAGGAAAAACAACCGATCATGCATCAACACAACCACGAATACGATCCCGCACTTGACGCTTTTTTTAACGTGGTAAGTTCCTTCATGTCGCTATCTCCCGAAAGCAAAAATGCTTTTGCGGGCATTATGACAAAACGGGAACTTCCGAAGGGAACACAACTACTCAACGCAGGTCAGGTTTGCCGCCATATCTTTTACATCGAAAAAGGGCTGGCCAGAACCTATTACATAAAAGACGGAAAAGATGTAACAGACTGGATCAGCATGGAACAAACCTTCTCTGTGTCCATCGTCAGCTTCATCACCGGCAAACCGGACATCCGTAACATCGAGCTGCTGGAAGCCGCTACCATCTGGGAAATTGGCGTGGATGATATACAACAGCTCTATAACCATCATCATGAAATAGAAAGATTTGGCCGCCTGTTGGTAAGCCAGGGCCTCGTTCAGATGCAACAGCGGTTCGATGACCTGCATTTTTCCACCGCGCGCGACCGCTACCTGAACCTGATTACCATACACCCCACCATTGTTCAACGCGTACCGCTGGGTATGGTAGCATCCTACCTGGGCATTACGCCGGAAACCCTCAGCCGTATCCGCGCAGGACTCACTATTTGATAAATGTCAAGAGAAAAAATCCGGGTTGTTCCAATCTTTGTGTCAACAAAACAACAATGATTATGAACACGCTCTTATGGATTATACAAGGCTTTCTTGCCATCGTTTTCCTCTATTCGGGTGCGATGAAATCATCCCGGAAAAGAGAAGAATTAGTCAGTCTCGGCCAAACCGGTGTGGCTAATTTAACCTACCCCGCTATCCGTTTCATAGGCATTACGGAAATACTGGGCGCCATCGGTATCATTGCGCCTGCCGCCACCGGCATACTCCCTGCACTTACACCGGTAACAGCGCTTTGCTTTGCACTGATCATGGTGTTCGCCATGCCTATTCACTACAAAAGGGCAGAATATAAATCCGTAGCCTTCAACGCGCTGCTGTTAATATTGTCAGTATTTACCGCGTATATGCGTTTCCGGTAATAAATTCATTTTCCGGAGATAAATAACAAGAGCGGGTCAAAAATAGCCGCTCTTGTTTCGTATGCTCCTTTTATTGCTAATGCCCATTATAATCTTTTACCGCCAGTAAAGTGAGATAGTTATCCACCAGGTAGCCTTCATATCCCCAGCACTCTCCTTTCCAGGTTTTCCAATCCTTTGTCATATTGCTTCCCGGGCAATTCCCTTCAAATCCCCCGTCCTTAAAGCTTTCCATCATAGGATGCAACATGGCGTCGGCAGCATGCCGCTTGTTCGTTTTATACAACGCGTGAAGCGTAAAATATGCATAACAGGCAGAAGCGCCACCATTTTCGTATACCCCAAACCGTTGATATCCCCACCGTGGATCGTGATGCGCATAATCAGCATCTGCTATCGGTACCAGGTTACCGGGAAGGCCTAAACGAAAATCTGTAAAGCCCACTGCTTTCATTTTATCCACTAAGGCAGTCATGATCTGATCCGCCTGTGCTGTTGTAAGCAGGTCATAACATACGGCAATGCTGTTCACAAAAGTAAAATAGTAATCATGCAGCTGCCCGTCTTTGCTCTTCCAGCCTGCCAGCACGCTGGTTTGACTGTTAAAGAAGGTCTTGTAATAATTGTCCTTCAACTGCTTGCCCTGATGTGCAAAATGCGCAGCATCTGTTTTTCGCTGCAATGTACCGGCTACTTCCGCCAGCAGCACCAACGCTTTATAGGCCAGCGCATTGGAGTAGGCGTCGGCATGACCAAAGCCAATCGTATCCCACCAGTTAGCCGGCCTTTTAAACGGCTTATCATCCCAGCTGCCGCTGTTACCCGAATAACCATACTCAATCAGCCCATCCCCGTCTTTATCTGCCAGCATCATTTTAATTGCCCAATCTTTTATACTGTTGTAGTGTTGCTTGGCCCAGGCAACATCTTTTGTGTTGAGGATATAGTAACAGGCCGATATCACCAGGGAAGGCATACTGTCTGTTGAATCAAATTCACTGGCCCATGCGGCGCCACCTTTATAACCCACCTGCCCATATCCTTTCATCCCTCCCAGGTAACGTTCCAGCGTATTCCGCACCAGGTCCATAGCTGTGAGCCCTTTTGCCAGCGGCGGCGTATAACGGGCCATTTCCGCATACAGGTACAGCGTAAACGTACAGGCGTCGCTGGCGCTGTTATTGGCCAATGCCTGTATACGCGGATTGAGCTGGAAAATATTCAGGTAGTTTTTTCTATACCCATCAAAACGGGCGTCTCCCCTGATCGCCGGTAAATCGGGATAAACCGTTACCGACGCTAAAGTATATACCAGCTCCGGCTGCTCCGCTGAAGCAGGCGCAAAACGGATCTTCACAAAAGGTTCACCGGTTGCGGGTCCGCTGTCGAAATGAAAGGCATCATAAAACAAAGTAATACCCGGGCGATTACAGCTGATCCGGAAAGTACCCATACCCGGCAAATGCAGCAGGCAGGGAAACTGTACCTGCTGTGCGGTTGTCATATGCCCCAATACTGTACAATGATTTTTTCTTTGCGCCACCACTATTTCAAAGGGCGGCGGAGGAGTAGTTCCTGTGTGAACTGACCTGATCACGATCTTTTTTTCTGCCGCTGTAAATTCCCAGGCAGGCGACCGTGCATTACCTGTACCGGCATAATAGCCGATGCCTTGTTGTCTCACTTTAGTGTTAAAAACAACATCAGTCTGCTGCTGCTCCAATAGCGGGCTATTATCCAGTTTCGATTGCCCCAGGCTGTCTGTTGAAAAATACAACAGCCGGGGATAAGTAGCAGATAACTGCATTCGCATATACGGGGAGGTAAAACTGAAATCTTCGCCCTGCGGGTGATACAGCAGGCTAATATCCGGCAATGCCATTACCAGCATCGCGGCGGAAGTATTCTTCAGAAAATGGCGTCTGGTAGTCATAGCAATCAGTATCGTGGATAAGGTAACAAACCTATTGTCAATACCGGCAGATGAATACCAGAAATTGATGTATTTAGTATAAAAAATGACAGTGCCACGGTACTACATGCTATCTAAATCCTTTACTGAAAAAGATTTTCATTGACATCACCTCTTATACCATTTTCCAAAATTCCCTGTCAGATTCCATACTTTTTAGCGCAGATATTATCCCCTGCCGGGGATAATATCTGATAGATTTGTTCTGTATGTGCAACTATTGTATTTGAGGTCAACGGCTTTTCTCCACATCATCAACCAACAGTAATAATATTCCCATTTCATATTATTCAATTAATCATCCGATCTCGTTATGAAGAAAATTTTATTAACCAACAGCTATTGGAGCAATATGCGGCTGCTAAGTTTTGCTGCATTGCTGGGCATGCAGCTCCCGCAGCCTGTTAAAGCGGCCGGGTATGCGCCATCCGTTTACCAGGCCGCCGACATCCGCGTAAAAGGCCAGATCACTGACGACCAGGACAAGACACCGCTTATTGGCGTAAGCATCGCCATCAAAGGCACTAATAAAGGCGCCGGCACGGATACGAAGGGATACTATTCCCTCACAGTACCTGCCGGCAGCACGCTGGTGATTTCTCATATGGGTTATGATACGAAAGAAATAAAAGTCACGAAGGACAATACCGCCCTGGACATCGCCATCAGCAGAAGTAACAAAACACTGAGCGAAGTAGTGGTCGTGAGCTACGGTACACAGAAACAACGGGAAGTAACAGGTGCCATCAGCACGCTCAGCGCCAAAAAATTACAGGACATGCCGGTAGCGCAGTTTGCCCAACAGCTGCAGGGTAAAATAGCCGGCGTACAGGTATATCAAACCACCGGTAAACCTGGCGGCGGTATGGCCTTCCGCATACGCGGCGCAGGCTCTTTAAGCGCCGGTACCGATCCGCTGATCGTAATAGATGGCATGCCCATCACCGGCAGTATCAACAACATCAACCCGGATGAAATTGAAAGTTTCTCTGTGCTCAAAGATGCCGCTGCCAGCGCATTGTATGGTTCCCGCGCCAACAACGGCGTGATCCTCATCACCACCCGTCATGCTAAACTCAATGAAACAACAGTGAATCTTAACGCGTTTTATGGCATACAACAAACACCCCGGCATGGCCGCCCCGATGTAATGAATGCCAGGGAATTCGCGCAGTTCCAGAAAGAATTCTACGAGGATAAAATCAAATACGAAAACTGGGTAAACCCCACTACCGGCACGGCCGTTGTCCCCACCGAATACCAGCATCCGGAACAATATGGCGAAGGCACCAACTGGTATAACTCGCTGATCCGCGATAATGCACCGATCCAGAACTATAGTTTAAGTCTCAGCTCCGGCCGGGAAAAGTCCAACTCCACCGTGATCTTCGGATACTTCAACCAGCAGGGCGTGGTGAAGAACACCGGCTTTCAACGTTTTAACCTGCGGGTCAACAACGACTTCACGCCCAACGACCGTATAAAACTGGGCTTCAATATTGCACCTTCCTACCAGCTGGAACACAATGCCCGTATCAATACTGACAACACCTGGCAGATCTTGCAGGCAGCGGCATTATCCACCCCGCTGGTACCCTTCCAAAACCCCGATGGCAGCTACCCGTTAAACGTTACCTCTTTTGGTATGTTTAATAACCCTAACTGGTATACGGTGTTGCAACAAACACAGGATGATTATAAAACCACCCGTATCCTCGGTAACGCCTATGCCGAAATACTGCTCCTGAAAGGATTGAAATTCCGCACACAGGTGAACCTCGATATGGGCGGTGAAACCCGCAAATACTTCCTCCCCTCCACCGCAGTAGGCGCCTTATTTACCGCACCACCCGGAAGAGCCAAAGGCACGTATTCTGCCTATAACAACTATACGTGGCTAAGTGAAAATACGCTGACCTATAACCTGGAACTGGGGCATCACCACATCGATGCATTGGCCGGTTATACCGCTTCGAAATTCAAACAGGAAAGCAGCATTGTGAATGGTACCGACTATCCCAACGATGCTATTCCCTGGATAAACCAGGCAGCCACCGTTACCGGTACCAGCAATGCCGACCAATGGTCGCTGTTATCTGCTATCGGCCGCTTAAACTATAACTACAAAGGAAAATACCTGCTCTCCGGCTCTATCAGAAGCGATGGCTCCTCCCGCTTTGGCAGCGCGCGTAAATATGGTTACTTCCCTGCTATATCTGCCGGATGGATTGTAAGCGATGAAGCATTTATGAAAACGGCACCCACCGTCAGCTACCTGAAACTACGCTCCAGTTATGGCGCTACCGGTAATAACAACATCGGCAACTTCAGCCAGCTGGCCGCTATCGGCACGTACAACTATGTACTGAAAAATCAGCTGGCGAACGGCAAAACAATCAGCCAGCTCGGCAATGATCAGCTGGGCTGGGAAAAGAGCCTGCAGTTTGATATTGGTGTGGACATCGGTCTGTTTAACGACAAGGTATCACTCAGCTACGACTACTACCATAAAACAACAGATGGTATGTTGTTTTCCCTGCCCATCCCTGTATCATCGGGCTATGGCTCCATCCTAGCCAATGTGGGCGCAGCTAAATTTTGGGGGCACGAAATTGGTATCAGCACCAGGAATCTTTCCGGCGCCGTTACATGGACCACTTCTTTCAACATCTCCTTTAACAAAAACCTGATCACGAAAATGGTGCGACCCGGATTCATTGGCGCCACCAGCGAATATGATGATTACTGGAGAAACCAGGAAGGCCACCCGATGAGCGCATTTTTCGGATATGTATTTGACGGCGTTTATATGAATCAGCATGAGTTTGAAACACAGCCCAAACATGCTACCTCGCAGGTAGGTACAGTAAGAATGAAAGATGTAAACGGTGATGGCAAGATAGATGTGAACGACCGTACCTTTATCGGCGATCCTAATCCCAAGGCCATCTTTGGACTGACCAATGATCTTACCTACAAAAAATTTGATTTGTCCGTGAGCATCGCTGGCTCGCTGGGTGGTGATATCATAGATGGTATTTACCCCTACACCGAAAATCTCGATGCTGTTTTTAATGTTCGCAAAGAAGTGGCTAACCGCTGGCGCTCCGAAGAAAATCCAGGCAACGGCATTATCCCCAGTACCCGTGCGGGAACAACCCCACTGGCCCGCGCTATTAACAGCAGGTATGTGGTAAACGGTTCTTTTCTTACGGTGAAAAATATCACGCTTGGCTACAACTTACCTTTCAAAAGCGGGTACATAAAATCGCTGCGTTTATATGCCAGCGTGCAACAGGCACTGGTGATCACCGGCTACAAAGGCATGAACCCGGAAACGAGTATCAGCGGCCTAACCGCTACGCAACTGGGTGTGGATAAAACAGCCTACCCTGTTCCGCGTACTTTTTCTTTTGGTATCAACAGCAGGTTTTAATCTCTTAAAAATTTCCGTATGAAAAAATATATCCTGACTATATTATGCTTTTCTGCAGGTTTAATGGCCTGTAAAAAAGATTTCATTTCACTGACTCCGGAAGATCAAACCTCCGGCGCCACCTTTTTTAAAACGCAGGAGCAGTTTACACAGGCTGTCACCGCCGCCTATCAGCCATTGAGAAGAGTGTTCGCCATCGATTACCTGATGGCTGAAATGCGCTCCGATAATACGTTCTACGACTTTTACCCATCCGACAGGGGCAACGGGCTGGTATACCGGGAAAACATTGATAATTTCAGAGATGACCAGTCCAACAGCATCATCTTTGATATGTGGGCAGGCGCATACGATGGCATTTCAAAAAGCAACATTGTACTGGGGCGCATTGAAGGCGCTAACTTCCCGGATAATTTTAAAAACAACATCATCGGGCAGGCAAAATTTTTGCGGGCCTTTTACTATTTCCGCTTAGTCCGTTATTACGGCGGTGTGCCATTATACCTGAAAGAAGTAACCGTGGCGGAAAACGCGTTCCTCCCCCGCGCTACCAAAGAAGCCGTGTATGAAACCATCATTGCAGATGTGAAAGATGCCATTCAGAAATTAGCGGCGCCCACCGCTTTTCCACAACCGGGGAATGCAAGCAAAGGCGCCGCAGAAGCGCTGCTGGCTGAAGTGTATATGACACAGCAAAAATATGCAGATGCGGAACCTTTGTTAAAAGATATTACGAAGATGGGATACGCATTATTACCCGACTATGCATCGGTTTTTAGTCCGGCGAATAAAAACAGCAGGGAATCTGTCTTTGAAGTGCAGTATCAACAGGGCAACCAGGGCCAGCAAAGTAATTTTATTTACCTGTTCCTGCCACACTCCGCACACACCACGCCACTCACCGGGCTGGATTACAATAATATCAACATCGGCGGATGGAACATGCCTACCAACGATATGATCAGCGCATATGAGGAAGGCGACAAACGCCTCGATGCCTCCATTGCCGTAGCAGAAGGCGCTGTAGACGCCACCGGCAGCTGGGCGCCGGAAAGCATTAAAAGCATTGTGAATTATCATGCGCCCGCAGGTAAAACAGGAAAGCCATTTATAAAAAAATACCTGCACGCACATACGAATGTGAATAACACAGATGATAACTGGCCGGTATACCGTTATGCAGATATCCTGCTGTTACTGGCCGAATGCCTGAATGAGCAACCAGGTAAATCGTCCGAAGCGCTGACTTATATAAACCAGGTAAGAGTACCAAGAAGTGGCCTAACCGCTGTTACGGAAACCAATCCCGCCCTGTTGCGCAACATCATTGCACATGAACGCCGCGTGGAGCTGGCCTTTGAAAACCATCGCTGGTTCGACCTGGTGCGTACCGGTCAGGCCATTTCGGTAATGACCGCCCATGGGATAGTTATGAAACAACAATATGGTTTCTTAAACAGCAATGCCTACCTCGTCAATACCAACCGGCTGATATATTCCCTGCCCTTCTCTGAAATGCAGGTAAACAGCCAGCTCACACCCAATAACCCTGGCTATTGATCAGGCCACCGGCTTATGACTTCTTTTTCTGAATACGGCTGGCGTAAAGCCAGCCTTTTGTTTAAAGAAAGAAGTGAAATAGTTGGCAGATTCAAAATTCAGTTCGTAAGCAATTTCCTTGATAGTTTTACCGGAACTTACCAGCAGGTCCTTTGCTTTCTGCGCCCTGATCTGCTGCTGGTATTGTGTGGGAGATAACCCCGTGTATTGCTTAAACATGCGACGGAACCAGGAATAGCTCATGTTCAGCATTCTGGCCAGGTCTTCCGGCGCAATAGCGCCATCGGGATGTTCCCGCATCAGCAACCTTGCTTTCTCAATTTTTGTAACGATTTCTTTGTCCTGGAACTGGTTATTCCTGGTAGTATAATAAACGGCGCCCAGCATATGCATCGCAATACCCGAAATGGCCTGCTGAAAGCCTGCCCGCTCGGCATTGGCCAACTCTATCAACTGCTTAAACAGGTCCACCAGTTGCTCGTTAAAACCAATATGCAACAAAGGCTCCTCCCGGTTAAAGAAGTTGTGCCGGATGATCTGATCAGCTACCTGCCCGCGGAAGCCCACCCAATAAGTATCCCAGCCAGATTCCGCCCTGGGGGTATAGGTATGCCACTCATTGGGAAAAAGCAGCATCATGGTGCCCTCTCTCACCGCTGTGTTTTTCTGATGACTGGAACTAAAATGACCGGCGCCGCGGGTAATGTAGATCAGCTGGTATTCCTGCAATATTCTCCCCGTATCCGGGTTAAACCAGTAACGCGAAGGATGATCCTTTGAAGGATACCTGCTGTTGGCAGGCACAGACTGAAAGGCTACCGTGGTAACGGTAAGTCCCCAGTTGATATCATCGTCATTAATAGTCAGGTACTTGATGGCTGAGTTCAGATGCTTTTTCATGGCGGAACAGCTTATTCGTGTAGCGGAATATACGCTTATCTGAAAATCAAAAATAACGATATGGTAAATAAAACAGTTAATCCAGACACTTTGTTTTTTTGATCATAAATGCTCTTATTTCCTTTACTGTAATATCATTCAGACGATTCTCCCGTAAAAATAATCACTTAAATCATACTATTTTGTTTTTGTGTCAAAAAACGAACTTTTTAAGCCAGATATTGCACCCTCCCGTTTTCTTTTCTGAATAAATTTGTATTGTTCCGGTAACGGCCATATGATCCACGTTTAACGATATAGAAATATGAAAAAAAGCTATTGTTGCATCTGGCTCCTGTTGTATAGTATATGCTGCTGCGTTAGTGTATATGCACAGGTCAACAAAGCCACTTACCTGCAGGATGTAAAAGCAGCCCTCGAAAAAAAATGGCCGGACAACAAAACCGTCAACCTTGTATTCCACGGACATTCTGTGCCCTCCGGCTACTTTAAAACACCGGTAGTAAATACCCTGCAGGCATATCCTTACCTGCTGCTGCAATCATTAAAAACAATATATCCATATGCCGTCATCAATATCATTGTGACCTCAATTGGCGGCGAAAATTCTGTACAGGGAGAAAAGCGTTTCAAAAAAGATGTGCTCACACATCAGCCGGATGTGCTGTTTATCGACTATGCCCTGAATGATCAGGCTATTGGCTTAACTGCATCGCGGACGGCCATGGAGAAAATGATCCGCATGGCACTGAAAAAGAAGATAAAAGTGATCTTGCTAACACCATCCCCGGATATGCGGGTTGATCTCTCAAAAAAAGATAATCCGCTGGCATTACAGGCTGCACAGCTGAATGCACTCGCAGAACAATATCGTATAGGCGTGGCAGATAGTTACCTGGCTTTTAAAACACAACTGGATGCCGGGAAGCCGGTCGAACAATTTATGTCACAGGTCAATCACCCAAATGAAGAAGGACATCAGCTCATCAAGGGAGCCATTCTCCCCTGGTTTAAATAATAAAAGAATCGTTATGCTTATAAAACTGATACGTAGCGGGTGGCTGTTGCTCTTAGCTACCACTCTGTTCTTACTCCCTGCTTGGAAAAATGGCGCACCAGGGCCGGTTCCCGGTCAACATAGCTTCGCCTACCTGCAACAACAGTTCGGCTTGCCCGCCAAAGAATTTGGCAGTGCACCACTGTGGGTATGGAATACCAAAGTAACCAAAGCCATTATTGACTCCATGATGACTGAATTTAAAAGTCATGGCTTTGGCGGTGTATTTGTTCATCCCCGGCCAGGGCTCATAACGGAATATCTTTCGGACGACTGGTTCGATCTGTGGAAACATGCGGCCGACAAAGGAAAGCAACTGGGCCTTGATGTATGGATCTATGATGAAGACTCCTACCCCAGCGGCTTCGCCGGCGGACATGTACCAGCCGCCATGCCGTCTTCCTATAACCAGGGACAAATGTTACATCTCATTAAAACAACACAACTACCGGATACGGCTGAACGTTTTTTCATTTGTCTGAAAGAAGAACAGGGCAGGTTTAATAACATCACCGGAAAATTAGCCGCAGAAAAGGGAAAAACAGGTAGCTACTATCTCTTTGATAAAGCTTACTATCATACTTCTCCCTGGTACGGCGGCTACTCCTATGTAGATCTCATGGCGCCCGGGGTAACAGAGAAATTTATTGAAGTAACCATGAGCGGTTACGAAAAAAGTGTAGGAAAAGAATTTGGGAAAACCGTACCCGGAATTTTTTCAGACGAACCTAACATAGAGGTGCAGGGCGGCGGTAATATCCGGTGGACACCGGACCTGTTTGCCCACTTCCGGCAAACCTGGGGATATGACCTGGCGCCGCATTTGCCGGAACTGTTTGAAGAAACCGGCGATTGGAAAAAAACAAGACACAACTATTTCCAGACACTGCTGCAACTGTTCATTGACCGCTGGTCAAAACCCATGTATGCCTATACGGAAAAGAAAGGATTGGAGTGGACCGGTCACTACTGGGAACATGGATGGCCCAGTCCTAACTGTGGACCGGACAATATGGCCATGTATGCCTGGCACCAGCGGCCGGCTATAGACATGCTGTTTAACCAGTTTAACGAGCAAAGTCCCAACGCCCAGTTCGGCAATATCCGCTCCGTAAAAGAACTGGCCAGCGTTGCCAACCAGCTCGGCAAAAAAAGAACACTCTGTGAAACCTATGGCGGTGGCGGCTGGGAACTGACTCTCATGGATATGAAAAGATTAGGCGACTGGCAATATGCCCTCGGCATTAACACCCTGAACCAACACCTGGCTACCATGACACTGACCGGCGCCCGCAAATACGATTACCCGCAGTCGTTTTCCTATCAGAACCCGTTATGGCCTTATTACACGCAGCAGAACCAGTATTTCGCACGCTTGTCGCTCGCCCTGTCGAGAGGACAGCAACAGCATGATATACTGATACTGGAACCTACCAGCAGTGCCTGGATGTATTTCAACTACGACAAATCCAATCCACGGATAAACGAAATAGGCAACAGCTTCCAGGCATTTATTACCCGGCTGGAAAAAGCACAGGTAGAATACGACCTGGGATCAGAAAATATTATCAAAGATCATGGCCGCACCACACAAGATCAATTCATAGTGGGTGAGCGCGCCTACCATACCGTAATTATTCCACCAGGCATGGAAAACCTCGACAGCGCCACATTTCAGCTGTTGCAAAAATATACGGCCGCCGGCGGTAAAGTGTTGTTGTATGAAAACCTGCAGTATATCAATGGCGCACCGGCTGCTGCACTCAACAACTGGTTACAGCAAACATCGCTTACCCGCATGCCGGTACCGGATCAACAAGCCATACAGCAATATCTCCCGGATGCTGCTATCAGTTTCCCCGATCTGGATACCACCCGGGGCGATCTTTATCATCACCGCCGCGTACTCGACGACGGACAACTGCTATTTCTTTCCAATGCCAGTATGCACCAACATTCCGGCGGACAGGTACGCATAAAAGGAAAAGATGCGCTATTGATGGACCTGCGCACCGGGCAGATACTTGACTACCCCGAAACGGTTGATAATGGTTACATCACCGTGCAGTACGACCTGCCACCGGCAGGTAGTATGCTGTTGTTTGCAGCAGATAAGCCCATGCACAACGCTAAGCCATACACCGCTCCATGGACCGGGCAGCCGTTAAAAGGCACACCCGTTACGATTAAACGGCTTTCTCCCAATGTGCTTACGGTCGACTTCTGTGATCTTCGTATAGGCGATAGCAGTTATAATGATATCCACGTTTTAAAAGCAGCAGATATTACGTTTAAACATTTTGGATTTCCTAACGGCAATCCCTGGAATACATCCGTACAATTTAAACAACAGACCATAGAACGGGATACTTTTTCCCGCAACACCAAAGTAAGCGCCAGGTATCATTTTACAATCAACGGTGCAGATACCAAAAGCATGCAGGCAGTAGTAGAGCGGCCGGAAATCTGGAAGGTAACCGTTAACGGACAAACGTTAAGCCCATTAAAAGGCCGTTGGTGGCTGGATAAAGGATTTGCGGTGTACGACATCAGCCGGTACGCCAAAAGCGGCGACAATGTGCTGGAAATAACGGCTGCGCCTATGCGTGTGTTAGCAGAGATAGAACCTATATATATAATCGGGGATTTTAGTCTTGTTTCGGCAGATAAAGGCTTTGAAATACACAAGGAAGCCCCGCTTTCCTTAGGCAGCTGGCGTACCATGGGCATGCCTTTATACGGACACAGCGTAGCCTATACCAAAAAGGTACACGCTACTACCCGGAACAGCTACCAGGTAAAATTAAATGAGTGGAAAGGCACTGTGGCGGCAGTAAAAGTAAATGGCAAAGTAGCAGGTATCATCGACATACCTCCTTATACGCTTAACATTTCTTCCTACATGCGGGAGGGTGATAACACCGTAGAAGTGATGATCTCCGGTAGTTTGAAAAACACCCTGGGGCCGCATCACAATCAACCCCGACCCGGGCTGGTATCTCCCTGGCATTTCCTGAACGTGAAACGGCACCCCGCAGGAAATGCCTATGATACCTATGATTACGGGATGATGAGTGATTTTGAAGTGGAACAACTTGCAGGGAAATAAAAACGATTACACAACATGACGAATATTAAAGTTGGATTATTCGGGATAGGACTGGCTACCTACTGGCCACAATTTGAAGGGTTAAAAGAACGACTCGAAGGCTATCAACGCATCATCGCCGGAAAGCTTAGCGATAGCGCAGTTACCGTACTGGACGCGGGACTGGTAGACTCGGTAGAAAAAGCGCGGGCTGCTGCGGACCTGTTTAAACAGGAAGATGTCGGCATTATTTTTCTCTATGTATCTACTTACGCTCTCTCCGCTACCGTACTCCCTGTGGTGCAAAAAGCAAAAGTGCCCGTAGTGATCCTGAACCTGCAACCAGTAGATGCCATTGACTACGACTGGTTCAACAGCCTGGGTGATCGTGGTATCATGACCGGCGAATGGCTCGCCAATTGCCAGGCTTGCGCCGTACCGGAAATTGCCAACGTATTTAACCGCACCGGTATCCGGTTTTACCAGGTAACCGGCACACTCGATGATACCGCTGCATGGCTGGAAATAGCCGCCTGGAAAGAGGCCGCCACTGTAGCCGCCGCCATGCGGAATAACCGGCTCGGGGTACTGGGCCATTATTATAACGGTATGCTCGACATCTACTCAGACCTTACCTTACAGGCAGCTACTTTTGGCGGACATATCCAACATCTTGAAATGTGTGATCTTGCCGGTTTTCATCAACGGGTAACCCCGGAAGAAATCAGCGATAAAATGCAACAGATCCACCGCGAAATGGAAGTATTGGAAGAATGCCCGCCACATGAAGTGGTACGCGCCGCACATACCGCCGTGGCACTGGATAAAATGGTGGCGCATCACCAGTTGGGCTCCCTCTGCTACTATTATGAAGGCGCACCGGATGGCGAATACGAGAACCTCATTTCTTCCGTTATCACCGGCAATTCCATATTAACCGCACATGCCGTTCCCGTATCGGGAGAATACGAAGTGAAAAATGCACAGGCCATGAAAATTCTTGATCTGTTCAATGCCGGCGGTTCTTTTACGGAATTCTACGGAATGGATTTTAAAGAAGATATTATCCTGATGGGCCACGATGGCCCCGGTCATCTTGCCATTGCAGAAGGACGCCCGCTGCTGAAACCCCTGGGCGTATACCATGGTAAACCTGGTAAAGGACTCTCTATTGAAATGAAAGTCAAACATGGTCCTGTTACCCTGCTGTCGGTAGTGGAAACCAGCAACGGGAAATTAAAACTGCTGGTAGCAGAAGGCAACTCCGTACCCGGCCCCATTCTGAAAATTGGTAATACCAACAGCCGCTACAAATTTTCACTCGATATAAAAACCTTTGTCAATAACTGGTGCAAAGAAGGCCCCGCACATCACTGCGCCATCGGTATCGGACATATTGCGGATAAGATTGAAAAACTGGGGAATATACTGGGAATAGAGACAGTCCGGGTAGCATGAAACATGCTATTTGTCTTACTCAGGATTAAACTGATTTTGATGATTAGACTGATTTTTTTCCTTTTGATGTTATAAGATTAAAAAAAGATTAGCGAAGACAGATATGGGTAAGCCCATATGCTTCGCTAATCTTTTTAAAATCATCAAAGGAAAAAATCAGTCTAATCATCAAAATCAGTTTAATCCTGAGTAAGACAATCAATACACCAAATACCTGTTTTGTCGGAATTCATCCCCTAAGTTGTCGTTTTCCCCCCGGGTCAAATCCTGAAATGAGTTCCATCTTTGTATGGTCAATAAAAACTCAAACTAAATTCAATAGCGATGAAAACTTTATTCAACACATGTAATTCTCTCAAATCAATACTGGTAATTGCCATCATTATATTTGCAGCATCCCGGTCAAACGGACAAGCAATTAAACCTTCCGACAGCGGATACGCACCTGTTAATGGCCTCAAAGTTTATTACGAAGTATATGGCGAAGGCAGGCCTATAGTTTTACTACATGGCGCCTTTATGACAATTAATATGAACTGGGGCCAACTGATACCTGAGCTGTCAAAAACCAGGAAGGTAATTGCCATTGAATTGCAAGGACATGGCCATACACCGTTTTCAGACAGACAATTATCGCATGCTGCTTTAGCAAGCGACGTGGAAGGAGTAATGAATTACCTGAAAATTGACAGTGCTGATGTAGCAGGATTTAGTTTTGGTGGCGCCGTAGCTTACCAGTTTGCTATACAAAGCCCTAAACGGTTAAGAAAACTGGTAATCATTTCCGCTACTTATAAAAGTGATGGCTGGCTACCCGTAGTGAACAACGCGTTTAAAAAAATGAAGCCTGAACTTTTTGCGAATAGCCCTATGAAAGCAGCATACGATGCAGTGGCCCCGGATAAAACAAAATGGACTGCGTTCCTGCAGCAGATGATTGCTGCCGCAGCGGTGCCATTCAACTTCGGCGACTCGAATATTTCGAAAATTGCTGCACCCGTATTAATCATATCCGGCGACAACGACGGGCTGGATAAAATTGAATTGATAAAAACATATCAATTATTGGGAGGTGCTGTTTCTGCTGACCTGGGAACAATGCCAACATCACAATTAGCCATTGTTCCTTCTCAGGGACATGTCAGCCTGATGATGCAGACAACAACGATTCTGAACTATCTGAACAGTTTTTTGAAGTAACTTAATATATCTGCTTATCAAATTGTAAAGCGTACACAGCATAGCATAACAACTTTATCTTAATTACAAAAAGCAAAAAAATGAGAAAAATAACTGTTTTGTCAATGATTACATTAGATGGTGTTATGCAAGCACCTGGTGGTCCCCTGGAAGACATCTCCGGCGACTTCAAATATGGCGGCTGGACCGCATCTTATGGTGACGAGGTTTTTGGAAAGATCATGCAGGAAGAGCTGAAACCGGCAGATTATCTCCTGGGCAGAAAAACTTTTGAGATTTTTGCATCCTACTGGCCTCAACATGCTGACTTTTGGCCAGGCATCAATGATGGCGCCAAATATGTGCTGTCACAGACCATGGAAAAATCAGACTGGAACAATACCATTTTCCTCAAAAGCCCGGCTGATATCGAAAAACTTAAGCGTTCGGAAGGTGCCGACATTCAGGTTTGGGGCAGTAGTAAACTCATTCAACTCCTGCTTAAACATGACCTGGTGGACGAGCTCCGGATCAAAATTTACCCATTGATTCTAGGTGAAGGAAAAAAACTGTTTGAAAACGGCGCGATCCCGGCAGCATTTACATTAACCGAAAGCCATGTGACACCCAAAGGGGTTATTATAGCCAACTACAAGCGCGCCGGAGAAGTCATAACGGGCGATGTCGGAGCCTAAATCTCCCGGGGCGGGTTACCTCTTGCATTCATCCAAAAATGCCGGGAGATGCAGGACGAAACCCGGCGGCCTGTTTCTTTGATGATGAAAGTGGTAAAGCCAAATTAGCTTTTGTAAAAGTAAAAGCCCGCCCAGTGGCTGTTTTCCTTCTCCCCCAAAAAAACTTTTATTTTTAATACCAAATGGTATATTTTTGTACCGGCAAACATCATCGGAAATGAATAAGGCAGAGAGAACAAAACAGTTTATTGTGGAGATGACGGCTCCTGTTTTCAACGAGAAGGGCTATACAGGCACTTCTCTGAACGACATGACCAACGCCACCGGTTTAACAAAAGGTAGCATTTACGGCAACTTCGCCAATAAGGATGAAGTGGCGATGGCCTGCTTTGATTACAATCTTAAAAAAGTAGGAGTGATCATCCGGCAGGAAATGGATAAAAAAACCACCTGTAAGGATAAGCTGCTGGTATATGTACATGTATATGAAAATTTCCTGAAACATCCTTTCCCCGTGGGTGGTTGCCCCATTCTGAATACGGCCGTAGAAGCTGATGACACCCACCCTTTGCTCAAACAAAAAGCGGCGGATGCCATCCATAACTGGAAAAATACGATCACCGGTCTTATCGAAAAAGGAATAGAACAGGGCGAATTCAGCAAACATGCCAATGCAGAGCAAACCGCTCTCACCATGATTGCTATAATCGAAGGCTGTATTATGATTACAAAATTAACCGGCAAAATGAACTACCGCAAATCCATTATGCAATCCGTGGAAAAAATCATCAACGATCTCTAATTAAAAAAAAAATTCTCCATAAATATACCGATTGGTATAAAAAAACAAAAACAAATATGAAAACATCAGGAAATACGGTGCTGATCACCGGGGGCAGTGCAGGCATCGGTCTGGCCATTGCCAAACTTTTAACAGCGAATAACAATAAAGTAATTATCACTGGCAGGAACCCGGAAAAACTGGCCCGGGCCGCCAAAGAATTGCCAGGCGTAACCACCATCGTCAGCGACGTAACCAACGGAAATGACGTTGCCCGGCTGGTGCACACCCTGAAAAAGGATTTCCCTGCACTGAATATACTGATCAACAACGCAGGTAAGGCATATGCCTATCAACTGTCAGATACCGCCAACGCAGCCGATAAAGCCACCGATGAAATGGTGACCAACTACTTCGCCGTGATCAGGCTTACGGAACAATTGCTGCCCCTGCTGCAACAGCAACCCGAAGCGGCTATTGTGAATGTTACTTCCATCGTTGCCTTTGCACCATCTGCAGGTATCTCTACCTATGCGGCCAGCAAAGCAGCTTTACGCTCCTACACATTATCACTGCGGCATTCCATTGCCCCGCTGCGGGTATTTGAACTGATGCCCCCACTGGTAAATACGGAGTTCTCGGAAGATATCGGCGGCGCACATGGTATTCCACCACAACAGGTAGCCAGCGAATTCCTAACGGCTCTGGGAAAAGACGAATTCGAAATCCGCGTAGGCGATACCGAACAAATATATCAACTGAGCTTATCCTCTCCCGCCGCTGCCTTTGCCGCAATGAACCAGGAAAGAACCGCTTAAAAAATTTGATTATTAATATACCGATTGGTATATAAAATATAACAATGCAACGGACAGTATTGATCCTGGCGGTTATCACAGCGGCCATCATGGAGCTGATAGACACTTCTATTGTAAACGTAGCCTTATCGCATATGAGCGGTAACCTGGGCTCCACCCTGGAAGATACCTCCTGGGTCATTACTGCCTATGCTATTGCCAATGTCATCATCATCCCCATCACCGGTTTCCTGGCCGGTAAACTGGGGCGGCGTAACTATTACATTGGCTCCATCATAGCCTTCACCTTCTTTTCCATGATGTGCGGTCAGGCCACCAACATCTGGGTACTGGTGGCATTCCGTTTCCTGCAGGGCATCGGCGGCGGCGCACTGCTCTCCGTTTCACAGGTCATTATCTTTGAACTGTTTCCAAAAGAAAAACGGAACGTGGCCAGCGCACTATTCGGGGTGGGCGTATTTATTGGGCCTACAATAGGTCCCACCCTCGGCGGTTATATCACCGAGTTCTATTCCTGGCCCTGGATTTTCTATATCAATATCCCGATCGGCATCACAGTAGCCGCCATTTGCTATATCCTGCTGAAAGAACCCGGCGAAATATCCGATCATCATAAAATCGACTGGACCGGTATCCTGCTACTGGCCGTTGGTGTAAGCGCCCTGCAAACGGTGCTGGAACGCGGCGAAACCGACGACTGGTTCGAGGCGCCTTACATCACCTGGCTCTCCGTGATAGCGGGTTTCAGCATCCTCCTGTTTATCTGGTGGGAACTGCGGATCAAATATCCCGTGGTGAACCTGCGGGTACTGAAAAGCCGCAACCTCAGCATTGCCGCTATACTCACATTCGTATCCGGTATGGGAATATTCAGCTCTGTATTTTTAACACCGGTATTTGCACAGCGGCTACTGAATTTCACACCACTGCAAACGGGCTTACTATTGCTGCCCGGCGCCTGCCTGGCTATCGGGGGACTCATCATCTCCGCGCGACTGCTACAACGTGGCATATCGCCGGTATTCCTCATCGTTGCCGGCATGGGGATGTTTGTGCTCTTCAGCTGGCAGATGTCGCAGCTCAACCAGGACGCCTGCGCCGCTGATATCACCGTCTTCCTCATATGGCGCGGTGTTGGTCTGGCGCTGGTAACCGTACCACTCACCACGCTCGCGGTGTCTTCCCTGTCTGCGGCCGATATACCACAGGGGGCTGCACTCAACAATATGATGCGGCAACTCGGAGGTTCCTTTGGCATTGCCATGGTAAATACCTATCTCGCCAACCGTAATGCCCAGCATCGGTCGGACCTGGTAAGCAATCTTAACATCGATAACCCCACTGTCACCACCCGCATCAGCAACTATACCCATTTCTTCCTTAGCAAAGGCGCCACGCAGCCGGAAGCATACAGCAAAGCATTAAAAACACTCGACAACATTGTTGTTAAACAAAGTACCATACTCAGTTTCAGCGATGCTTTCCTGCTGGTGGGGATTATTTTCGTAGCTGCGTTACCGTTATTAATGATCGCATCTTCCCAAAAGAAGGTAGCCGCCAATGTGATGGTGCCGGACCATTAACGCTTTCTCCGGGATGAACGGTAGCTGCAGCTGTATAAAATCATTTATCTTAGTAAGAAAAAAATGCGACGCCCCTTCCTGTTCTTCCTGCTTATCACGATGCCCATCCTCGCTGCTGCACAGACCCCTGCGGATGCCATCAAGGCCACCATCAACCAACTATTTACCGCCCTGCGGAATGCAGACAGCACCGCACTGAAAGCCTGTTTTGCACCGGATGCAAGACTACAATCTATTTCAAAAGACAAACCCGTACATACTTCGTCCATTGATGACTTTGCCTCCGGCATAGGAAAACTACCGCCTAATGCAGCAGATGAGCGGATCGAATTCGGCAACATCCTTATCGATGGCACACTGGCATCCGTATGGACTCCCTACCGGTTTTACTTCAAAGAGAAATTCTCACATTGCGGCGTTAACTCATTCCAGCTGGTACTGCTGGACGGCGCCTGGAAAATACAGTACATCATAGATACCAGGCGTAAAGATGATTGCGTAGCCGAAGCAGCTACCAGATAAATCATCTCCTGAACATAACTACAGCCAACAGCGGAAATACCCCAAACCGGCCTGCTGTTTTGAATCAACGGAATAATAGCCTACTTTTGCGCTGTTATGGTTTATACATGTCCGCTCCGGGCATGCATAATTAAAAGGGAACACGGGTGTAAATCCCGGACAGTCCCGCTGCTGTAAGTCTCCTATAATGCGCAGGCATCACTACACAGACCACTGTTGATCATTCAATGGGAAGGTCGCCTGAAGCAGAGATAAGTCAGAATACCTGCCATACAAGTGATTTTTGAGCTTTCGTGGAATGAAGCTTAGGGATAAAATCAACCTGCAGGCCAGCCCTGTATATTGACGCTTTCCTAATTATCTTTTTCTGTGGTCGAAGGCTGTTGATGAAATATTAACAGGATAAAATGATGCGTTTCATTGAACAAAGCTGTTCACTGGCAAAGGGGCTGCTATGTGTGATAGTATGCGTCCTCTGGCCGGCAATAGCCATTCAGGCACAACAGGTGGACACTATTAAGCAGAAGGAGCTCCGCGAGGTATCAGTAACAGCGCCCCGTGCTACCGGTGAGGTAAGCCCGGGGCAAAAAATGCAGGCTAAGGAGCTGGGCAGACTGGGCAGCCATTCTGTGGCGGACGCTATACGCTTCTTCTCCGGCGTGCAGATCAAAGATTATGGCGGCATAGGAGGCCTTAAAACTGTGGATATCCGCAGCATGGGTACCAACCATACCGGTGTTTTCTATGATGGTATACAACTGGGTAACGCCCAAAACGGACAGGTAGACCTGGGCAAATTTTCCCTGGATAATATGGAAGAAATCGCACTGTATAACGGACAAAAAAGCAATATTTTCCAACCGGCCAAAGACTTCGGATCCGCAGGCTCCATTTATCTCACTTCTCTCAAACCTACATTCGCTCCCGGTGAAAAAACACACCTGCGGGGCACTATTAAAACAGGCTCCTTTGGCTTATTTAATCCTTCCCTGCTCTGGCAGCAAAAAATCAGCGATAAAGTAGCTGCTTCCTTCAGCACCGAATGGACCAGCGCCACCGGCCGTTATAAATACGCCTACAAAGTTTACGACAGCCTGCAAAAAGTGGCCTACGATACCAGCGCCTATCGCAGAAACGGCGACATCAACGCTGTACGTGTAGAAGGCGGATTAAACGGGGTGATGAATGGGGGCGCATGGAGCGCAAAAATATATTACTACAACTCCGAAAGAGGACTTCCGGGGTTTATTGTGAATAATGTATACGGACATGTGGACAGGCTATGGGACCGGAATTTCTTTATACAGTCGTCTTTTCGTAAAGATATCACCAAACGGTACAGCATCCTGCTGAACGGCAAATATGCCTATGATTACACCCACTATGTAGCGCCGGATACAGCGCAGTTGCCGGTAAATAATCGTTATCGTCAATACGAAACCTACTTATCCATGGCCCAGCAGTTTGCTTTAACCAACTGGTGGACCGTTTCCCTTTCGGGCGACTTTCAGTGGACAAAGCTCGATGCGGATCTGAAAGAATTCAGTTACCCTACCCGGTATACCACGCTGGCAGCCGCGGCATCTGCGGTCAGCTTTCAACGGTTCAACGCGCAAGCAAGTATACTCGGCACCTTTGTCAGCGAAACAGTGAAAAAGAATGCCGGCGCACCCTATCAGCAAAAATTTACACCGGCCGTATTTGTTTCCTGGCAGCCCTTCCCTGCACCCGATCTGCGTTTGCGTGCATTCTACAAACGTATCTTCCGCATGCCTACTTTTAATGACCTCTACTATACAGAAATCGGTAACCGCTTCCTGCAACCGGAATTCGCTACTCAATATGATGCAGGCATCACCTGGAATAAAACCTTTGCAGACAAATGGCTCACCACAGCAGGCGTAGAAGTAGACGGCTACTACAATGAAGTAACAGACAAGATTGTGGCAGTGCCCGGCCAGAACCAGTTTGTTTGGAGCATGATGAACCTGGGACGTGTAAAAATAAAAGGGATCGATGTAAAAGCAAAAGCCGGATGGCGCATCCGTGAACAGCTGGATATGAGCCTCAAAGCTACTTACACCTTCCAACGCGCGCAGGACTTCACTAACCCCGGTGACCTGTTCTATGGCGATCAGATCGCCTATATTCCCCGCAACAGCGGCTCACTGATTATAGCCGCCGACTACAAAAACTGGGAAGCCAACTACAGCTTTATTTATACCGGCGAACGATATAACGGCAAGGAAAACAAACCGGAAAATTATGTACAGCCATGGTATACCAGCGATATTTCTTTAGGCAAACAATTTAATTATAAACGTACACGCTTTCACGTTACAGCACAGGTAAATAACCTGGCCAACCAGTTCTATGAAGTAGTGGTCAGCTACCCAATGCCGGGCAGAAATTACCGCTTCATTTTAACCGTTAATATTTAATTATAAATGTTGTGATGAAACAATTTAAACATACCTGTTTACTAATGGCAGCTGCCGGAATAATATTCAGCGGCTGCAGAAAAAACGAAACCATTGTGCCGCCGGTAGTCACCCCTGTGACCACCCCGGAACCCAACGCACCTTATGCTGGCCTCTATATGCTGAATGAAGGCAATATGGGCAGTAACAAAGCTTCCCTGGATTACTTTGATTATACCACCGGTATCTATCATAAAAATATCTATGCACAAAACAATCCTGCCGTGGTAAAAGAACTCGGTGATGTGGGCAACGATATCCAGATCTATGGCAGCAAATTATACGCGGTGATCAATGTGTCCAATAAAGTGGAAGTGATGAACGCGGCAGATGCCAAACGACTTGGGAAAATCGATATCCTCAACTGCCGCTACATCACCTTCGCTAACGGGAAAGCCTATGTGAGTTCTTATGCCGGCCCCGTGAAAATAGAGACCAACGCGCCTATCGGCTTTGTAGCAGAAGTAGATACCACCACTTTCCAGGTACTCAGGAAAGTAATTGTGGGGTATCAGCCGGAAGAAATGGCGATCGTAGGGAACAAGTTATATGTAGCCAATTCAGGCGGCTACCGCGTACCCAACTACGACCGCACCGTGTCTGTCATCGACCTCGCTACCTTCACGGAAATTAAAAAAATTGATGTGGCCATCAATCTTCATCACGTAAAAGCAGATAGCGACGGCGACATCTACGTCACCTCCCGTGGGAACTATCGCGGTATCCTATCCAAACTGTTTGTGATCGATACCAAAAAAGATGAAGTAAAGAAAGCATTTGACATCGGCGTCAGCGACATCGCTATTTCAGGCGATACCGCATATGTATATGGCTCTGAATTCAGCTACAATACCGGTAAATGGACGATCACCTACAACATGCTGAATGTAAAAACAGAAACTTTATTGAATACCAACTTCATTACAGATGGTACAGATAAATTAATCAAAATGCCTTACGGTGTTATCGTGAACCCGGCTACGAAAGAGATATTTGTGTCCGATGCAAAAGATTATGTGTCATCCGGCACGTTGTATTGCTTCGACAAAACCGGGAAAAAGAAATGGTCTGCCTTTACAGGCGACATACCGGGGCATATTGTGTTTGTAAAAGCCAGCAAATAATCACACTTGAATTATATATTATGAAAGGAAGATTTTTACTCGTATCTGTTATAACAGCCATGATAGCCGGCAGTTGCGCTAAGGATAAAAACGAGGTAGTTACACCGCCGGACCCTGTTTATCCTGGTCCTACAGTGAATAAAGTAACTAAAGTATTTGAATATTTCCCGGCGCCGGGTCAGTTCACCAATACACTGCCTGAATGGAAAAATGGCAACAAGGAAAAAGAAATGGCAGATTACGCGCTGGCAGCCCTGGCAAAAGAAAGCATGATTTCGCTGGGCGGTTTCGGCGGCTACGTAGTAATGGGCTTTGATCATACTATTAAAAACACACCGGGTGAATACTCATTCATTGTACTGGGTAACGCATTCGCCAACTTTGCAGAACCAGGAATTATTTCAGTGTCTGTAGATAAAAACAAAAACGGATTACCGGATGATGAGTGGTATGAAATTGCCGGCTCGGAATACAACAGCTCCAAAACAATTAAAAACTACCAGGTCACCTACTACAAACCAGACGAAAACAAAGTGCGTGAGCCCAACCCGGACGATATGAATATAAACGACGCAAAGTACATCCGTTGGAAAGATAACGCGGGTGATTCCGGTTACCTGTCCAGGAACATATTCCACGATCAACCCTACTACCCTCAGTGGAAAGGCGACAGTATTACATTTACCGGCACAAAACTATCCAGCGCCGATATTAAAAATACTTCCGGCGATCCTACACAGCCCCACTTCATAAGCCCTGCTTTTTCCTGGGGCTATTCAGATAACCTGAGCAACGATGACGGTGATTCAAAAATAAAATTGGATTGGGCAGTTGACAAAGACGGCAAACCGGCCAAATTACCCGGCATTGATTTTATTAAAGTACATACCGGCCAGCGCGCGGAAGCCGGCTGGTTGGGAGAAATTTCCACTGAAGTACTTGGCGTAAGAGATCTCAATAAATATTAACATCAGCTGTTAGCTTTTAGCTGTTAGTAAAAGATAACAGCTAAAAGTTACAGCTAACCGCTGATTGCTGTTACGTTTTACTAAGCTAACAGCTGATGTTAATCCCTATAGAATCTTCACCGGCTGCTTATCATCTCCAATCGCCACAAGGCTGAAAGTCCCTGAAATAGCCTTCTCCCGGCTATCCGAATACATTTCTTCTATATACAATTCGACCAGCACTTTCAAACTGGTATTCCCCACTTCGGTTATTTTGCCGATCAGTTCCACAATTGTACCAGCCGGAATAGGACGGGTAAAATCTATTTTGCCGGAAGATACGGTCACCATTTTTTTTCGCGCAAAACGGGTGGCAGTTATAAATGCCACTTCATCCATCAGCGACATGGCCGTACCGCCGAAGAGGGTATCGTAGTGATTGGTGGTGCTGGGAAATACGGCTTTAAAGATACTGGTTTCCGAATGCTGTATTCTTTCTGCTATAGTCATAGTGGTTTTTGTTGATCATTTTATAAAGCTGCTTTTTCCCTCATGGCCACCGCTGCTTTTACCATGTTGGTCAAAGCGACTTTAGTTTCAGGCCATTTGCGCGTCTCCTCCTGCCAGCGAATTACATCGATGGTGGCTTTTTCAATGGCGGCATCATACTGCGCTTCCGTGAGTTCCTTTTTCTTAAACCGGGCCCTCAGCTGCCGGATATCATCGGTTTGCGGGAACGAACCAATGGTGGTGGGGGGAACAAAGGCAAGCCAAAGTGCTGCTGTTGGATACCTTGTCTTACCGTAAATGTACTCTTCCTGCTGGCATCTGCGGCAGTAAATGCCGCTACACGGTCTTTCACCGCTTTGCGGTGAATCAGTCCGGATGCTGCACGGCTACGGAATGCATCTTCATTCGCTGTCAGCAACGCCAGATTACCCTGTATTATTTCACGCAGCGCTTGTACTTCCTCCAGCTTTTGTTTGGCAAAGGCCATCCAGTTTTTTATTTCGGGAGATATAGCTGTTTCGTAATCAAGGTCACAGGGTACATGCAACAGGGAGCAGGAAGGGGCCAGCACAATCCTGTGCGCTCCTAATACACTGATCGCTTTCTGAATAAGAACGAGTGAGCGCGTATAGTCATTCTTCCAGATATTCCTTCCATCTACCACACCCAGAGAGAGCTGCAGCTGGCTGGAGGTTATATCCGTCTGCAAAATATCGTCGAGTTGCGACGGGCAGCGTACCAGGTCCAGGTGCAGCGTTTGCACCGGTAATGCCAGTACTGCCGGCAGATGCGCCCCGTAACATTCAAAATAAGATGCCAGTACAATATGCAGCTGCGGAAAAGCCGCATGTATTTTCGTATAGGCATTAGTGATAGCTTTCACTGTTTCGGGCGCCAGGTTGAGCGACAGGCTGGGTTCATCCAGTTGCACCACAGTAGCACCGGCAGTGGTCAGATGCTGTAATACTTCCAGGACTACATACCAAAACCTGACCTGCCTCAATCCCCGAAAGCAGCGTCAAAGTATAATAAAGGCAGGTCTCCTGGCTCGTTCCGCCGGTAAACACCTTCCCATTCCTGGCGGAACAGTGGTATATCGTTTACCGGTTGCAGCTTATATGCTGCGTAGAACTTACAGTTGCGGGACAGCCTGTGATTTACACACAGTTCCCTTTTAATCCCGCTTTTCAGCGGGAACCAATACTTGCTTCGATCGTAATACGTAAAGAACAGGGGGCGAAGATAATAAATCCCGGCAACTATCAAATTTAACTTGTTACTGGCTGAACAAACGAGATTTCGTTTTCTTACAATGCAGCGCAACGGCGAAACAGGAGCTTTACATCATAAAACATTACAGCTATGACAACAGCAAAAATACTGGTTACAGGCGCCACCGGCACTATAGGCGCTGCACTTGCCCAACAGTTATCCGCACAAGGCGTTCCTTTTCGTGCCATGGTAAGAACCGTAGATGAACAGGCCCGTAAGCTCCGCGACCTGCCAGGTGCAGAAATAGTGATCGCCGATTTTAATGATCCCCGCAGCATTGCCCGGGCGCTGGAAGGTATGGAAAAGGCTTTCCTGCTGACCAACTCCTCCGCCCAGGCAGGGCAACTGCAAAGCGATTTCGTAAAAATGGCCGCCACCGGCAATGTACAACACATCGTAAAACTTTCCCAGCTGCATGCAGATCCACAATCGCCGGTTCGTTTTCTTCGCTACCACGCCGAAGTAGAAGCGCTGATCCGTGCTTCCGGCATCGGTTACACCTTCCTGCGTCCCAATTTGTTTATGCAGGGATTACTTGGTTTCCGGGAAACCATTATCCGGCAAAATAAGTTCTTCGCCACTGCCGGCAGCGCCCCCATCAGCATCGTGGATATCCGCGACATCGCTGAAGTAGCGGCCGCCTCGCTCACTCAACCAGGACATACCAATAAAATATACGATATCACCGGCCCGGAATCGCTCACGCATACTAAGATAGCAGCGCAGCTCTCCACCGCATTGAAACGTCCCATCAGCTATATCAACGTATCGGACGAGGACCTGCAAAATGCCCTCCTGCAGGTAGGTTTTCCCGCCTGGCAGGCCGAAGGCCTGCTGGAAGACTATGCCCACTACGCCCGCGGGGAAGCTGCCGCCGTATCCCCCGCCGTGCAGGAGGTAACCGGGCATGCACCACGTAGCTTTTCACAGTTCGCGGTCGATTATGCCGCGGTACTCTCCTGATACGGTTTTTTCTTGCCCAGGATTAGGCTGATTTTGATGATTTACAGGATTTTTTCTTTTTTGATTTTAAAAGATTTGGGGAGACATAAGCGAATATATCTTTTCAAATCTTTTAAAATCAAATACAATCGAAAGAAAAAATCCTGTAAATCATCAAAATCAGTCTAATCCTGGGCAAGAAAAAAATCCACATTTCCCACCAAATTGTTTAAATTAGCTTTCAAAACAGGAATCCAGTGGGCAATGAAGAAGCGGTTCTGTTGAGGAAACTGCAGCAAGGGGATGCAGAAGCTTTTATAACATTATACAACCAATATTACCCCTCACTGTACACATATATTCTCCACTTTGTCAATGTTCCGGAATTCGCGGAAGACGCGCTACAGGAAGTATTTATAAAGATCTGGGAGATAAGGGATCGTATCAATCCTGAATTGTCCTTTAGCGGATACCTGTACCGCATTACCCGTAATCATGTATTTAAATCAATAAAGAAGATTACCGCCGATGAAGCGCTTCGCCTGCAGGTAATGCAGCAATTACAGCAGCAGGCCAATGATGCCGATACACGCCTGCTCTGGAAACAATACGAAACCTTACTGCATGAAGCGATCCGGCAATTGCCTCCTCAGCGGCAAAAAGTGTTCAGGTTATGCCGGGAGGAAAGCAAAAGCTATGAAGAAGTGGCCATGGAACTGGGCATTTCCCGCAATACCGTGAAAGAACATATGGTCCTTGCCGTAAAAAGCATCAAATTTTTCTTTTATACCAATACCGACGGTATTCTCCCCTTCCTCCTTTTCTCCGGTCTGCTGCTGGATATCTCCCGTTCCTGAATTTTTTTTTTAGCAGACCCACCCTACCTTCCATTTTCCGGATAGTATATGTATGTCCGCAGAAAAAAACGATACCTACTATCAACATTTACTGCAACGCTGGCAACAGCAGAAGTGCACTCCAACGGAGGCGACTGAGCTAATGGAATACCTGCGGCAGAACGTTTCCAACCGCACGCTGTTAAACGAAATGCAGGCCGCATTCCGGGAGGTTAAACCGGATATGATACCAGTATCGTCTGACCACGGCGATCGGGTCAGAAATAGCCTCTTAAAGCATATTAAAACAACTGATCCCGGTAATACCACTATAAAGGGATTATTTAACCATACCGGGGCGACGCCACGCGGCATCGTCCGGGAGTACCGGCCATCGGGCAACAAGTGGCGTATCGCCGCTGCTGCCGCTATATTACTGGGTATGGCCATTCCTGCAGGCTACCTGCTGCTGCAACACCGGCAAACACCAGCGTCTGTAGCCACCGTAGCGGCAAAAACAGATACGGCACCGGGTAAAACCAAAACCGTTCTCACCCTGGCCAACGGAACGAAAATTGTACTGGACGAAAAAGGTATGGAGCAACTGGCCCAACAGGGGAATACCGTTGTCCGCAACAAAAACGGGCAACTGGTATACGAAAAAACAGGCACAGAAAGCAACGTACCTATCTATAACACGTTAACTACCGCCGCCGGGGAAACTTATCCGCTGGTATTGGCAGATGGTAGTAAAATATGGCTGAACGCCGGTTCTTCAATCCGCTTCCCAGCCACATTTGCGGCTAATGAGCGCAAAGTTGAGCTCACCGGGGAAGCCTATTTCGAGATTGCACACGATGCACACCGCCCTTTCCGTGTACAGGCGCGGCAAATCACCGTAGATGTACTGGGTACGGAGTTTAATATCAATTCCTACGCCGACGAGGCCACCGTCAACACCACGCTGCTGGAAGGAGCAGTAAAAATAAACAGCGACAAAGGCACTATGCAACTGGCCCCCGGGGAACAGTCACAATGGACTCCCGGCGGAAATTTAAAAAGAGTAACAGGCGTCAACACAGAGGAAATCACCGCCTGGAAAGAGGGCTACTTCAGGTTTGAGAGCACAGACCTGACCACCGTACTACGACAGTTTTCACATTGGTACGACCTGGAAATTATCTACGAAGGCAAAGTAAAGCCAAGAAAATTCTTTGGTATGATCAGCCGCAAGAGCAGCCTCGTGAATGTATTGAAAATGCTGAATGCAAATGATGTTTCATATAGATTAGAAGGGAAAAAACTGATTGTCCTGGGAGAATAACATCGGTTTACAAGTTTTAAGTGAACAATCAAATCAACCAATAAAATAGGCCTGTAAGCCACTGTTACAGTTAAGTAAAAGCTGAAGCAACCGAACCATTTTATCTAATCAAAATCCAGCAGAAGTATGCAATTAAGTACTATTGCCTGTACCCGGTATGACAGCAACCGGCGTTCCACCAAACACCAGAAGGTCAGGAGACTACTGACCCTGCTTTGTCTCGCTACCGGCATGCAGGTCAGCGCGGCAGGCGCACAAAACCAATTGGTGAGCCTCTCTTTCAAAAATGCCAGTGCCAAAGATGTATTCCGCGAAATCAACAAACAAACGGGTTTAAACATCCTGGCAGACGAAGCCCTGCTTGAAAAAAGCGGTAAAGCCAATATCGTCGTAAAAAACATGCCTGTCAACGACGCGCTAAACCTCATCATGGCCAATCAGCCACTCACCTACACGATTGAAGGCGGAGCAATCATTGTAAAAACCAAGCCAGCCATACAGCCGGCCAGCACACCACCGCCACCAATAGAAATACATGGCACGGTAACTACTGCCAAAGGACAACCACTGCCTGGTGCCACCGTTACCGTAAAAGGTACCAGACATGGCGCCGTTACAAAAGCAGATGGCAGTTTTAGCATCACCGCCAATCCGGGCGAAACACTCGAGTTCTCCATGGTTGGTTTCAAACCATGGTCAGTGAAAATTGATGGCAGTACCACTTCTTTCAAAGTTGTGCTGGAAGACGATATCTCCAACCTCACCGACGTTGTGGTTGTGGGATATGGTACCACCAAGAAAAAAGACCTCACCGGTTCTGTCAGCTCCATTTCGAGCGACCAGATGAACAACGGCGGTGTTATCTCCAATGCTGCACAAGCCATACAGGGCCGCGCAGCAGGCGTACAGGTAAGTCAAACGAATGCAGCACCCGGCGGGCAAACCATCGTGCGCATCCGCGGTGGTAACTCCATCAAATCTACCAACGAACCTTTGTACGTGGTAGATGGCTTTCCTTCCGAAACTGGTAAAGACATCAACCCAAACGATATCGATGACATACAGATCCTCAAGGACGCTTCTTCTACCGCCATCTATGGCGCCCGTGGCGCCAATGGTGTGGTAATGATCACCACCAAAAGAGGTAAATCCGGTAAACCGGCCATCCAGTACGACGGCTACTACGGTACTCAAAAGATCGTAAAGGAATATGATAAAATGAATGGCCTGGAAAATATGCAGGTAACCAATGCCAAGGCCATTGAAAAAGGACAGCCGGCATTTTATACTGCAGAAGACCTGGCCAGCGGCCGCAATGCCAACTGGTTTCAATTAACCACCCGCCCCGGTATGGTGCAAAGCCATAACCTCAGCGTAAGCGGCGGTACCGCAGAAGATCGCGTAGCCCTATCCGGCAACTACTTCCGCCAGGATGGTGCGCTGAAAAACACCAACTTTGAAAGATATTCCGTTCGTTTAAATTACGACCGGCAGTTTACCAAACATTTCAAAACCGGCGCGAGCGTTTACGGATCTCATGCTTATACCAACTTCAAAACATATGATGGTAATATCGTACCGTCAAACGTAATGTACGGCGTATTAACCGCTTCCCCGGCCATCCCTGTATACAATGCAGACGGCACCTATGCCAGGTTCAAAGGCAGGGACAACCCGCTGGCATGGTTAATGGCGCCTACAAACGACCGCTATGAGAATAAGATGAACATCAACGTGTACGCAGACTACGAAATCCTTGATGGACTTAATTTCCGGGTAAATGGAGGAACAGAATATACCACTACCAAAGAAGGCACCTATCTGCCCCGCGACCTGGTGGATGGTGAAAAAGTAGGCGGTAAAGCCAGCGTTAACGATCTTGGGTTCACCCGTAACCTCGTGGAAGGATATTTTACCTATAAAAAGGTGTTTAACAAAATTCACTCTTTCAACCTGGTAGCAGGTGCCTCCTACCAGTCTGACGCGTACTCAAAACACTATTCACTGGTGCAGAAATTCAGTACCGACGCCTTCCTGTATCATAACCTGGAGGCAGGTACCGAACGTTTGCAGAACATCAGCCTGGATATTCCAACAAAAATGGCTTCTATTTATGGTCGTTTAAACTATTCACTGAAAGATAAATACCTGGCTACTTTTACCTTCCGTAGAGACGGATCTTCCCGTTTTGGTGGTAACAACCGGTTTGGTGCATTCCCATCCGGCTCCATTGCATGGAGAGCCAGTGAAGAAGACTTTATCAAAGACCTGAACATTTTCTCCAATCTGAAAGTGAGAGGTGGTTACGGTCTCACCGGTAACGACAGGATTGGTGACTATATTTATATGTCCCTGTTCGGCCCTACCAACGTATCACTGGGTGAAGGAAGCGCTAGCTACGGCGGTACCGTTATTACCCGTTTACCAAATGAAGATCTGCAATGGGAAAATACCGCGCAACTCGACATCGGTATTGATATGGGCTTTTTTAACAACCGTGTATCTGCTACCATCGACTACTACCGTAAAAAAACCAACAAGCTGATCTTCGATATGCCGATCGGCGACTGGAACGGTTTTGCTACACAAACAGTGAATGCAGGTAGTATTGAAAACAAAGGAGTAGAATTATCCATTAACACAGAAAATATTATCAACCACGCATTCACCTGGAATACTACACTCAATATTGCCTATAACAAACAAAACTGTCTCGATCTCGGTGGCCGCCCTTATGTAATCACACAAACGGCTAACTTATATGGCGGTCGTGGAATGGACTTCACCAAACTGGCGCCCGGACAGGAGCTGAGCACTTTCTTCGGATATGTTTACGACGGTGTGATCAAAACCGGCGAAGCACATACCGCGCAGCCTTCGTCTAAACCCGGTGATCCAAAATTCAAAGACATCAGCGGTCCTGATGGCAAACCGGATGGCATCATCGACGCCAATGACCGTACTTACCTGGGCCATGCCAATCCTCACTGGATCTATGGTATAAATAACAACTTTGCCTACAAAGGATTTGAACTGAATATATTCCTGCAGGGCGCATTAGACTACAGCCTGTACAATGCAACCGCCCTGGTATTGGAATCAGGTCCAGGTAAAGCAGCCCTGAACAGATGGACCACTGCCAACGAAAATACTGACATTCCAAGAGACGGATACGCCATTGCTTACGGAGGTTTGATGAACACCCGCTTTGTGGAAAATGCCTCTTACCTGCGTTGCAAAATGATCACTCTCGGATATAATATCCCCGTAGCTAAAACTTTTCTGAAAAGTCTGAGTGGCATTAAGGTGTATGGCTCCGTTCAAAATTTATTCACGATCACTAAATACACAGGAACAGATCCCGAGGTAAATACAAATCTCAGAACAGGCAGCGATATCAACGCAAACCTGAACAACAGCGGCAATAACGCCAACCTTTCTTCCGGATTGGATTATACGGCTTTCCCCGCTTATCGCACCTTTACCGTGGGGCTTAAATTAAATTTCTAAACCTGTAAATTCCGGAACAAATGAAATACGCATATATCGCATTAACCACCTTGTTGCTTGGCACCGCTTCGTGTAAGAAGATGGTGGAACCCAAAGTGTATAGTTATCTCACGGATGCCAATGCCTTCCTCACGCTGAGTGATGCAAAAGCAGCTGTAAACGGGGTTTATGCAAGACTCAAACAACCCAGCGGAAGATCTGATGCCTGGATGTATTATGCAGGATTCCAGGTAACCATTTCCGATCTTACTACTGATATCGGGCATGCCAGCTCCGGCGGAGATGTAGGTCTGATGTCCGATTGCCAGTGGGCGCCGGCAAATACATACCTCGCCTTTGCGTGGCAACATCAGTATAAACTGGTAACAGATGCCAACCGCTCCCTCTATTATATTCCAAAAATGACCGCCATTACCGACGCACAGAAAAACCAGTTCACTGCAGAACTGCGCTTCCTGCGCGCATTGGGTTATGTGGATCTTACCGACGCCTTCGGCCCGGTAATACTGGTTACGGAAGAAACGGTGGCAAAAAATATTGACCAGCCGGACTATGAAGCACCGTTACCTACTACACCAGTAGCCGATATCAACAAACTGATCATCAGCGACCTGGAATTTGCTGCACAGCATTTACCAGTGAACTACAACACCAGCGATATTTACACCACCAAAGATATTGGTCGTGCCACCAAAGGCGCCGCCATGTCTCTTTTGTGCAAATTGTATATGCGCGAACATGAATGGCAGAAAGCTCTGGACCTGACTACCGAAATCATGAAACTGGGGTACGGATTATATCCTTCCTACGCAGGTTTATTCGCGGAAAGCAATAAATGGACACAGGAAAGTATTTTCAGCGCCCTCGCTGATCCACTGACAGATGCGGTGGAAATCATGAACCACTTCGGTCCTATCAATAATCCGGTAGTAACAGACAGATGGCAATACTTCGCCGTGACCTGGTATTTCTGGAACAGCTTCGCCAATAACGACGACCGTAAGAAAATGTTCTACTCCGATTACATGGGTACCGACGGCCTCCATTACATGCAGGCGCCTCCCGGACAAACCAATCCGCCCGCAGGCTTCTACTATATGCCGGATGTATCCACCACTAAGTTTGCAGATCCGAAAGGTTCTACCACTTACTACGATGGCCACGTATTCCCGATTCTCCGTTACGCCGACATCCTGCTGTGCAGGGCGGAAGCACTGAATGAACTCAACGGCCCAACCGGCGAATCCATCACCCTGATCAACCAGGTAAAAGACCGCTCCCATGCCACTGGGCTGGGCGCCGCCGGCACCTTTACCAAAGAAACACTGCGCAACGCTATCCTCCAGGAACGCGGCTGGGAATTTTTCTTCGAGTGCAAACGCAGACAGGACCTGATCCGCATGGGTAAATACGAAAGCGTGGTAAATACGTATCTTACAGCAGTAGGAAAACCTGCCAGCATTACTTTACCAAGGGATAAATATTTTTCTTATCCACAGGCGCAACTTGATCTGAATAAAAGTCTCAGCAACAACGACCGCCGTCATTAGTGAAGTGCTGCCTTCTTTAATTATTCAATATTGCAAATGAATAGATTGAATAAAATACAACGCATGCTGCCATTGGTTTCAATGGCAGCTGCGTTTTTGTTGTTACTGCAAGCGTGCAACAACGGGGGGAATGATATCTCCGAAATTACGCTTACCTCACAGGGACAAAATGCTATCAAAGTAAAAGTTGCCATACAATGTACCGATACTGTGGATGCCGCTGTGGAATACTGGCCTAAAGGAAAGGAAGCCCAACGCACCACTACCCCGCTGTCGCCGCATCAGCTGCATCATACCATTGTGCTCACCAACCTGATGCCGGTACAAGCATATGAGTACCGCATTAAAACCGGTCATGGCAAAGATTTGTATGACAGCAAAATATACTCATTCAATACCACCGACTACCCCGTGTGGATGAAAGACATTTTCAACGTGGTTTGCCCCGACAGCTCCGTATTACCGGAAAATTTCAGGAAAGGCTACGTTATGGTTTCCCGCCGCGATGATCCCGGCGTATTGTTTTTGCTGAACGCAAAAGGACATATCGTATGGTACCACCAGGTAAGCGGCACCGGCTTTAAAGTAGCAGGATTTACCAACAACAATACCTTCCTCGCACTCCTGGGCGGTCCCAACTACGAAACCAGCTATGGCGATGAAATACTCGAGCTCTCCCTAACCGGCGACACCCTTGTACACCTGAAAAAAGGACAACAGGATTTTAAACAAACCATTCACCACGAAATACTCCTGAATCCTAAAAATGAACTGGTGACCCTTTGCGTGGAAGAAAGAATCGTAGACCTCAGCAGCAAAGGTGGTAGCTCAAAAGACACCGTGAAAGGCGATGGCATACTGGTACTCGACCGGCAAGGAAAACAGGTATGGAAGTGGACTGTTTTTGATGCCATCAACCCGCTGGAGGATAAAAATATTCTCAAAGAAAAGAAAGACTGGATGCACGCCAACTGCGTAACATTTGATAAAGATGGCAACTATCTTATCTCTTTTTATAATAACGGGCAAATATGGAAGATAGATGCAAACACCGGCAAACGCCTGTGGGCATTCGGAAAAGGCGGCGATTTTCCACTGCCCGACACTGCTCTCTTTGACCAGGCCCACGCCGTACATATCAACGAACACGGGGAACTGATGTTCTTTGACAACGGCGTCAGTAAAAAAACATCGAGAACACTTTCCTTTAAAATAAACGAAAATACTAGACAGGCGCAACTGGTCACCGATGCCAAACTGCCACCAGAAAATTACAATGAAAGAATGGGCAGCAGCTACCTCGTGGGCGACAGCGCCCTGCTGCAATGTGCCACCAAACGTAATACTGTTATACTAACCAATTTACAGGGCCGGTTCCTCTGGTTACTAAAAACAGGGATGTCGTCTTACCGCGCCTCCTTTATCCCGGCAGAACGTATAGCACCCTACATTGCACAACCGGGTTACGAACACTAAATGTCAACACAAAAAAACTACACATGAGAAGCTTAATAGTGATAGGATTGATTGGTTTGGGGGGATTTGCGGTCATTTCTTCCTGTGGATCATCCGAAGGAAAAACAACAACTGCAGCAGTAACTACTCCTCCGGAAGAAAAATATATCAGCATCGACACTACCCTCATACCGAACGATCAGTTTGGAGCATCTGTTCGCTATGGCAGGGAACTGATGCTCAACACCGCCCGTTATATCGGGCCCGATGGAAGCGCCGGAAAATACCTCGGCAATAAAATGAATTGCACCAATTGTCACCAGGATGCAGGCACCAAAGCATTCTCCTTTAACCTGATGTCATCGCACGACCACTACCCGCAGTACCGTGGCCGGGAAGGCAAAGTGCTTACCCTCGCCGAAAGAGTGAACAATTGCGTCATGCGCCCGCATAACGGCAAACCGCTGCCACTGGACAGTAAAGAAATGGTCGCATTTTTATCTTACTTCAAATGGATCAGCACTTTCGTGCCGAAAGATAAACCTTTTAAAGGCGCTAAAAATCTGCACCTCACCTTCCCGGATATAGCCGCCAATCCGCAACACGGCCAACTGCTATACCAGGATAACTGTGCCCGTTGTCATGGCGCCAACGGCGAAGGGCAATGGAATGCAGATAAAAGCACCTACGTATATCCGCCGCTATGGGGCAACAGCGCCTATCAGCCCGGCTCCAGCATGCACCGTGTTATTAAACAGGCCGAATGGCTGAAAAATAACATGCCTTACGATAAGGCCACACCGGGTAAACCATTTCTCACAGATGCGGAAGCGATGGACATTGCCGCCTTTGTGAACAATGATCTTATTCACTCCAGGCCTGATCCGAAAAGTTTCGACTATCCGCATATCGTGGAAAAAGCCATCGACTATGACCATGGCCCGTTTGCGGATACCTTTTCCGTAGCGCAGCATAAATTTGGTCCATATAAGCCAATCATCGATTATTGGAAAACCAAAGGAATGAAAGCGGTTTATTGAACCGGCTTTTAGCAAAATGCAGCGAAGTTTGTCTTGCCCAGGATTAGACTGATTTTGTTGATTTACAGGATTTTTTTTTGTGATTTTTTTGATTTTAAAAAGATTTGGGAAGATCTAAGCGGATAATGCTTATATCTTCCCAAATCTTTTTAAAATCAAAAAAATCACA
>Ga0207426_1000305_pt1 | contig 96172 bp, 84 predicted proteins | sample AraplaMF_Cvi_mMS_FD_184265 | JGI IMG/M metagenome (GOLD analysis project Ga0207426, IMG submission 184265) | Arabidopsis root microbial communities from the University of North Carolina, USA - plate scrape MF_Cvi_mMS (SPAdes) (version 2) | ecosystem: Host-associated > Plants > Roots > Endosphere... | reverse complement strand
ATGCTTGAACCCTGCAGATGCTGGCTGGCAATCGTCAGCCGCTCTTCAGGCTGGAGTTGTTGGTATCGTTTTTCCATAGCAACACCTTATATGAGGCGGGGTGTTGCACTTCAAACTTGAGAACTCGCTGGCATCCGCGTTTTGTTGTCGTGCTTCAAGCGTTGCCCCTGTGCGGGGCGGCACCTACTTTTCTTTGCCGCCGCAAAGAAAAGTAGGCAAAAGAAAGCGGCTAACACCGCCTGCACGTGTGCCTATCCACGGGCCCCCAACGTCCCCACCCCTCACACGCAGCGCCCTGGATAGTGCTCGTTGCCAGCGCTTCGAATGAGCGCCTCACCCACTTCAAATGCCCGCACCAAGGCCAGCGGCAGCGAATGGTATGTGCCGCCCAGGTGGCAAACTGTGTGTAGGCTCAAGTACTCCACACGCCTCACTTCGGACCGATAGCGCACGCGCCCCACCTTGTAAGAACACTACCCTATACGACGCGATAACCTACACACAGTTTGCCACCTGGGCGGCCGTGGACTGTCTGGCACGGCGTGCTGTACCGCGGGAGCTTGAAGCGGGTGAGGCGCACCGCAAGGACGCTGGCAACGGACGTGGGTCACGTGGTTGCCGTGTGAAGCGTAAGAACCTGTGGGGGCCCTCAGGCAAACACTAGAACTGGCGGTGTGAGCCGCTTTCTTTTGCCTACTTTTCTTTGCGGCGGCAAAGAAAAGTAGGTGCCGCCCCGCACAGGGGCAACGCTAGCGAACCAATAGCATCGCGCGGATGCCAGCGCAAAGCATAAGCACACCACTCAAAGCGTCGCAGACAAAAAAACCTCAATACGCCTCAACCATCAAAGCATCCAGCTTAAACGACCCATCACTCTGAACACCGAAGTACTCACGAACTTCATCCGGGGCGGAAGCCCAGACAGCCCGAATCGCCTCAACCCGCGCCGTCGGCGTCCTCATCCTTGCGACCCACGACGCAAACTCGATATCCAGCCGCCAGCGCTCCCGCACCACAGCCTCAAACCCTGCGGCAGCAAAAAACGCCACCCACTCATCCGCACGATAATCGCGAATATGCGAGCCATCGCGCAACACCTCGACGGCCTGAAGATGCGTATCGAGCAACGGATGCTCGCTCCCCGCGATATCGATGAACAGCACGCGCCCGCCGGGCTTCAAAACCCGCCGCACTTCGGCGAGCGCCAACGGCACATCGTGCCAATGATGCGCGCTCATCCGGCTGACGATCCAATCAAACGAAGCATCATCGAACGGCAGCTTTTCAGCCGCGCCCTGCTGCGTCCGGATATTCGACAACCCACGCTCAACAGCAGCAGCAGCCACGGTAGCCAGCATCTGCGGCGCAATGTCATACGCAACAACCGCCGCAACATGCGGCGCAACCGCAAAGCTCGCATGCCCCGCCCCGCACCCCATATCGAGCACGGTCGCGCCCGGCGTCGCGGCCACGGCGGCCGCCAGCGTCTGCAAGTCCGCGCCCGTCGCATGAACCTGGCTCGTCAGATACGAGGCCGCCGTCGAGCCGAACGCGTCGGCTACCTGATCGTGATGCTTCATCGTGTGCTCCAGTGCCTTCAGGCCTGTTCGTGAGGATCGTGTCGAGGTCGCGAAGCGCCCCGCCTGTCGCTACAATAGAGCCCGCCCTGTACCAGTACAAGTCAAGCAATTATTCTGGTATCGACATTACCCGCCATCGTCGTCCCGCCACATGACCACGCCGTCTTCCGCCGATTCCGCCCCGCCGCTCGACGCGTCGCCCGCCCGCGCGCTCGGCGAGTTCATCCGCGCGCATCGCGAGCGCCTGTCGCCGCAAGCCGTCGGCCTGCCGCCCGGCCCGCGCCGCCGCACGCCCGGCCTGCGGCGCGAGGAAGTCGCGCAGTTGTGCGGCGTGAGCCCGACCTGGTACACCTGGATCGAACAGGGACGGCCCGTGTCCGCGTCCGCTGACGCGCTCGCCCGCATCGCCGTCGCGCTGCAGCTGTCGCGCGCCGAACGCGCGTACCTGTTCGAACTGGCCGCGCAGCGCGACCCGGCCGAGCCGGACCCCGCCGCAGCCGACACCCCCGCCATGCTGCTCAAGACCGTGCAGCTCGTGAGCGCGCCCGCCTACGTGCTCGACCGCCAGTTCACCGCGCTCGCGTGGAACGAGCCGGCCGCGGACCTGTTCGTCGGCTGGCTGGACGGCGAGCACGACCGCAACCTGCTGCGCTATACGTTCCTGTCGCCGGATGCGCGCAATCTGATCGTCGACTGGGAAATCCGCGCCCGGCGCCTCGCCGCCGAGTATCGCGCCGATTCGATCCGCCACCAGAACGACGCGCCCACGCGCTCGCTGATCGACGAACTCTCCGCTTCGAGCGACGCGTTCGCGCGCTTCTGGGCGTCGCAGGACGTCAACGAGCGCGAAGGCGGCCAGCGCCGCTTCAATCATCCGCGCGACGGCCACGTCGTCTACAACCAGATCACCTTCAAGCCCGCGCACCGCGAAGATCTGAAGCTCGTCGTGCTGATGCGCGAATGAGCTTGCCCGGCCACCTGAAAGCGGCCCGCACGGCGGGTGTTAAAATCGTTGTCTCCTTCGAGGCGGCGCCGTCTCCACGCGCCGTCCGCGTCTTCACCTCGCACATTGCCCATCATCATGACGTCCCAACTGCATAAAAAAGGCGAAGCCTGGTCGGCTCGCTTCTCCGAGCCGATGTCGGAACTCGTCAAGCGCTACACGTCGTCGGTCTTCTTCGACAAGCGTCTGGCGTTCGTCGATATCGAGGGCTCGCTTGCGCACGCGTCGATGCTGGCCGCGCAAAAGATCATCAGCGCCGACGACCTCGCGGCGATCCAGCGCGGCATGGCGCAGATCAAGGGTGAAATCGAGCGCGGCGAGTTCGAATGGCAACTCGATCTCGAAGACGTGCACCTGAACATCGAAGCGCGCCTCACGGCGCTGATCGGCGATGCGGGCAAGCGCCTGCACACGGGCCGCTCGCGCAACGACCAGGTCGCGACCGACATCCGCCTGTGGCTGCGCGGTGAAATCGACCGCATCGGCGATCTGCTGAAGGATCTGCGCGTCGCCCTGCTCGACCTCGCCGACAAGAATGCCGGCACGATCATGCCGGGCTTCACGCATTTGCAGGTCGCGCAGCCCGTGACGTTCGGCCATCACCTGCTCGCTTACGTCGAAATGTTCTCGCGCGACGCCGAGCGCATGGTCGACTGCCGCAAGCGTGTGAACCGTCTGCCGCTCGGCGCGGCGGCGCTCGCGGGCACGAGCTATCCGATCGACCGCCACGCCGTCGCGAAGACGCTGGGCTTCGACGGTATCTGTGCGAACTCGCTCGACGCCGTGTCCGACCGTGACTTCGCAATCGAATTCACGGCAGCCTCGGCGCTAGTAATGACGCACGTGTCGCGCTTCTCCGAAGAACTCGTGCTGTGGATGAGCCCGCGCGTGGGCTTCATCGATCTCGCCGACCGCTTCTGCACCGGCTCGTCGATCATGCCGCAGAAGAAGAACCCGGACGTGCCCGAACTGGCACGCGGCAAGACGGGCCGCGTGAACGGCCACCTGATGGCGCTGCTCACGCTGATGAAGGGCCAGCCGCTCGCGTACAACAAGGACAATCAGGAAGACAAGGAGCCGCTGTTCGATACCGTCGATACCGTCGCCGATACGCTGCGTATTTTTGCGGAGATGGTCGCGGGCATCACGGTGAAGGCGGACAACATGCGTGCCGCTGCGCTGCAAGGCTTCTCGACGGCAACCGATCTCGCCGACTACCTCGTCAAGCGCGGCCTGCCGTTCCGTGACGCGCACGAAGCCGTCGCGCATGCCGTTCGTTTCTGCGAACAGCGTGGCTGCGATCTGGCCGACCTGTCGCTCGACGAGATGAAGGCCGAATTGCCGAACGTCGCTTCGTTGCTGGGCGACGATGTGTTCGGCTACCTGACGCTCGAAGGATCGGTGGCGAGCCGCAATCATCCGGGCGGCACCGCGCCGGATCAGGTGCGCGCCGCGATCGCTGCCGCACGCGCTGCGCTCGGCTAGGCTGCTTCCTTTCGGCTGCTGAAAGGCGGACTCTCTGGCGAGGGTTCGCCTTTTTTGTTTTTGGCACGGGTTGTCTGCGGCTTCCAACGCGGGCGCCTTCCTTGCGACGCAGAGACAATCGGCCACGCTCACGTCGCCCTGCCGCTGCGCCTCGTCGGCTACTATCACGGCAACCATCGGCTTTCATCGTTCACCGTCATGATCATCCGCCCACAACTCCGCTGGTTCCGCATGCTGCTCGCGTGGCGCGGTTCCGTGCTGCCCGAACTGCTGCCGCGCCTGTGCGTCATTCTGCTCATTTCGCTGGTCGCGCTCGGCGTGCATGTGCACCTGCTGAAGATCAGCATCAACATGACCACCACGCCGTTCTCGCTGATCGGCATTGCGCTCGCAATCTTCCTCGGCTTTCGCAACAGCGCGAGCTATGACCGCTACTGGGAAGCGCGCAAGCTCTGGGGCAGGCTGCTCAACGAGACGCGCTCGCTCACGCGCCAGGTGTTGACGCTGCCGAACGCTCATATCGACCCGAGCGAAACGCAGGCCTTCGTGCAAGCCTTGTGCGCCTTCGCGCACGCGCTGCGGCATCAGTTGCGATGCACGGACCCCTCAGAAGATCTGTCGACGAGACTCGACAAGCCGCTCTTCGAGCGCGTCATGATGTCGCGCTATCGGCCCGCGACGATCATGCTCTGGCTCGGCGAATGGACGCAGCGGCAGGCTCGCGACGGCAAGCTCGACGCATGGACGGTCCAGGCCATCGATCGCAATCTGAACGGGCTGTCGGATGTGGTCGGCGGCTGCGAGCGGATCCTGTCGACGCCGCTGCCGTTCGCGTATTCGGTGATGATTCACCGCACCGTGTACTTCTTCTGCGCGGCGCTGCCATTCGGGCTGGTGGAAACCGTCGGCGTGTTCACGCCGGTCTTCTCGGTATTCGTCGCGTACACGTTCATGGCGCTCGACGCGATCGCATCGCAGATCGAAGAGCCGTTCGGCACCGACGACAACGACCTCGCGCTCGATGCGCTGTCGGCGTTCATCGAAGATGCCGCGCGCGATCTGCTTGCGCAGCCTTCGCTGCAGAAAACGGCCGCGAAAGATGGTTATCTGCTCACCTGACGCGTGAGCAGGACACGCGCGCGGCCGCTCGACAGTAGCTTGCGCCTCGTGCTGTGAGAAGCACTAATGTGTTCGAAAGAAATCCGGCTCAGTCGTTGCCAGCCGTGTCGCCCATGCGTTTGAGCTGTGCGACGCGCGCGCCGACAATATCCACTTGCGAGCGCGCGTCCATCAACGGAACGGTCGCGTCGCGGTAGGCCGTCCACGCGCGTTGCGCGCGCGACAGCACCGGGCGCGCGTGCGAAGGGAGCTTCGCATGCAGGCGCCGGTAATAGCGGTTCAGGTCGAACATCGCGTGCTCGCACTGCGCGTCGAACGAGCAGGCTCGTGGGCGCTTCTTCGGGTCCTGCCTGCCGGCATCCATCGCCGCTGCGCGCAGCGCGAGTGCGCGATCGCGCACCGGCTGCAACTGCATGTCGGCGACCGCGAGCTGGTACGACGTGCCGCGCGTCGTGGCGAGCACGTCGGCCAGCAGCTTGCCGTCCGCTTCGCGCCACGCTTTCCAGCGCTTCTGGCTTTCTTCCCACTTCTTGCGTTGCGCGTCGGGTGCTTTCGACAGCAACTGCTGAAACGACTGGTCCATCGACGCCTGCCACGCGAGCCGCGCCGAGTCCATGCACTGCACCTGGCCGATCGTCGACGACATGTCGGCGCGCGCGAGACAGGTGCGCATCGATGCGTCGATGGGATCGGCGGCAGCGACTTCGGCATGCGCCGCGCCGGGCACGATCATCAGCGCGCCCGCCAGCGTCACTGCCGATGCGAACGCGCACCACGCCGCCGGCACGCCGACGCGCGCACGACCCCACAACCCGGAGCGCAGTGCCGTCGTCATGATCAGGAATCGCGCACGCAATCGACGAAGTACTCGATGCGCCCGTTGATCGTTTCACCCACCAGCCCGTGGATATCCGTATGGAAGCCCGGGAAGCGCTCGTTGAACTCGCGCGCGAAACGCAGATAGTTGACGATGGTCCGGTTGAAGCGCTCGCCCGGAATCAGCAGCGGAATGCCCGGCGGATACGGCGTCAGCAGGATCGACGTGACGCGGCCTTCGAGCTCGTCGATGGGCACCCGGTCGATCTCGCGGTGCGCGAGCTTCGCGAAGGCGTCGGACGGCTTCATGGCGGGTTCCATGCTCGACAGGTACATCTCCGTCGTCAGGCGCGCGATGTCGTTCGCACGGTAGACGCTGTGGATCTGCTCGCACAGATCCCGCAGGCCGATGCGCTCGTATGCCGGACGCTGCGCGACGAACTCGGGCAGCACGCGCCACAGCGGCTGGTTGTTGTCGTAGTCGTCCTTGAACTGCTGGAGTTCCGTGACCATCGAGTTCCAGCGGCCCTTCGTGATGCCGATCGTGAACATGATGAAGAACGAGTACAGGCCCGTCTTCTCGACGATGATGCCGTGCTCGGCCAGATACTTCGTGACGATCGCCGCGGGAATGCCCGTCTCGCCGAATTCGCCATCCACGTCGAGCCCCGGCGTGATGATCGTCGCCTTGATCGGGTCGAGCATGTTGAAGCCGTCCGCAAGCGGGCCGAAGCCGTGCCAGCGGTCGTTCGGGCGCAGCATCCAGTCGTCGCGCGAGCCGATGCCCTCTTCCGCGAGTTCTTCCGGGCCCCAGACCTTGAAGAACCAGTCGTCGCCGTATTCGGCATCGACCTTGCGCATCGCGCGGCGGAAATCGAGCGCCTCGGCAATCGATTCCTCGACGAGCGCGGTGCCGCCCGGCGGCTCCATCATCGCCGCGGCCACGTCGCACGACGCGATGATCGCGTACTGCGGCGACGTGGACGTGTGCATCAGATATGCCTCGTTGAAGCGGTGGCGGTCGAACGTGCTGTTCTCGCTGTCCTGCACGACGATCTGCGAAGCCTGCGAAATACCTGCGAGCAGCTTGTGCGTCGAGTGCGTCGCGAACACCAGCGCGCCCGTGCGCGGACGGCCCGCGCCGATCGCGTGCATGTCCTGGTAGAACTCGTGAAACTCGGCGTGCGGCAGCCACGCTTCGTCGAAGTGCAGCGTGTCGAGCAGATCGCCGAGCAGATCCTTGATCATTTCGACGTTGTAGATCACGCCGTCGTACGTGCTCTGCGTGATCGTCAGGATGCGCGGCTTGAGGTTCGGGTTCTTCGCCAGCGCCTCGCGCGCGAACGGGTTCGCCTCGATCTTCTTGCGGATGTTTTCCGGCTTGAACTCGTCGCGCGGAATCGGGCCGATGATGCCGAAGTGATTGCGCGTCGGCGTGAGGAACACGGGGATCGCGTGCGTCATCGTGATCGCGTGCAGGATCGACTTGTGGCAGTTGCGGTCCACCAGCACGATGTCGCCGGGGGCAACCGTTGCGTGCCAGACGATCTTGTTCGAAGTCGACGTGCCGTTCGTCACGAAGAACAGATGATCCGCGCTGAAGATGCGCGCCGCGTTGCGCTCCGACGCTGCAACGGGGCCCGTGTGATCGAGCAGCTGGCCGAGTTCGTCGACGGCGTTGCAGACGTCCGCGCGCAGCATGTTCTCGCCGAAGAACTGGTGGAACATCTGGCCGAGCGGATTCTTCAGGAACGCGACGCCGCCCGAGTGGCCCGGGCAGTGCCACGAGTACGAGCCTTCGTCCGCGTACTGCACCAGTTCCTTGAAGAACGGCGGCGCGAGCGAATCCAGATACACCTTCGCCTCGCGGATGATGTGCCGCGCGACGAACTCCGGCGTGTCCTCGAACATGTGGATGAAGCCGTGCAGTTCGCGCAGGATGTCGTTCGGCAGATGGCGCGAGGTGCGCGTTTCGCCGTACAGGAAAATGGGAATGTCCGCGTTGCGCTTGCGCACCGCCTCGACGAACGCGCGCAGGTCGATGATCGCCGGCGCGATATCGGGCGTTTCACCGTCGCCGTTCTCGACGTAGGGCAGCAGTTCATCGTCGTCGATCGACAGGATGAAGCACGACGCGCGGCTCGACTGCTGCGCAAACGACGTCAGATCGCCATAGCTCGTGAGACCCAGCACTTCCGCGCCTTCTTTTTCGATGGCCTCGGCAAGCGCACGGATACCGGAACCCGAGATGTTCTCGGAGCGGAAGTCCTCGTCGATGATGACGACGGGAAAGCGAAACTTCATGGGCGATTCTCCAAAAAGAACGACCGCTGCTTCTGATGCGCAGCGGTCACCCGGATAGCTGGTGATTCAATGCGCGGTCGCGTTACGTCTTCGGTAACGTCACGCCATGCTGTCCTTGATATTTGCCGCCGCGATCCGCGTACGACACGTCGCAGATCTCGTCGCTTTCGAAGAACAGCACCTGCGCAACGCCTTCGTTCGCGTAGATTTTCGCAGGCAAAGGTGTCGTATTTGAGAATTCGAGCGTCACGTGCCCTTCCCATTCCGGCTCGAACGGCGTCACGTTGACGATGATGCCGCAGCGCGCATACGTCGATTTGCCCAGGCAGACCGTCAGCACGCTGCGCGGAATGCGGAAATACTCGACCGTGCGCGCGAGCGCGAACGAGTTCGGCGGGATGATGCAGACGTCGCCCTTGAAATCGACAAACGATTTCTCGTCAAAGTTCTTCGGATCGACGATGGTCGAGTTGATGTTCGTGAAGATCTTGAATTCATCTGCACAGCGGATGTCGTAGCCGTAGCTCGACGTGCCGTAGCTGACGATCTTGCGACCGTCTTCCGTCACGCGCACCTGGTCTGGCGCGAACGGCTCGATCATCTTGTGCTCTGCGGCCATGCGCCGGATCCACTTGTCGGATTTGATGCTCATAGGTGAACGCTGCTGACGGGGTGAAATCGGGCCGGCTGACGCTTGCACGCCGCTTTCGCAACGCGCGCCGCCGGACGAAAGGCGCTTATTTTACGCGAACCGGGCGGGCGTGCCCGATGCAAGCTCAATCGCGTGCGCGGACGTGCAGCGCGACGGCCCGACGGCCTTCGACGATGCGTCTCGAATATCTGCTGGAATTGAAGCGGAAACAGGGGGAAGAGCGGGTGTTTGCATGCCCCGCAAACGATTGGCGGGCGAAAGGCGGTGGTGATGCAGGACGAACGCCGCCGCGTGAACGGCACTGCTGCTTACTGGCGGATCAGCCCGCACGCGATTGCGGGACCGGCGCCGTGTTGCGGGTAGGCGTAGGGATCGGACGGCTCGCGGTGAACCAGTACGGCGCGCTGCAGCACGGAACGCACGCCATCGAGCGAGACATCCGGCGCGACGATGAAGCCGGCCGCCACGCCCGCCGCGTCTGCGTGGATATTGCCGAGATCGCCCTCGACGCGCGCGCCCGACTTGAGGCGCTCCGCAGCGGGCGCGAACACGGCGCCCGCGCCGGCGCCATCGGCGGAATTGCAGTCGCCGCGTTCGTGCACCTGCAACGCGTGATCGGTGTTCGGCGGCAAGCCCGTGAGGTTGTAGGTGACCTGAACGCCGTCCGAACGCTCGATGAACGTAACCATGCCGCGCGCCTGGTTACCCAGCGTCGGCAGCAGTTGCGCGTCAGCGCGTTTCTCCTGTGGCTTCAGAAAGCCCATGCACCCTGACAACAGGGCGCTGGTCGCAGCCAGGACGACGATTGCCTTGATCGCCTCGCCGCCGATTCGTTTTCTCATGCGATCCTCTTGTCGAGCGCCGGCCGCCCCCGCGACCGCGTTGCCGGACCTGATGAAGCCGACATGATACCGCGAGCGGGGCCGCATTCAGACCCCTTTCTCCCCGCTCCTGAAGAGTTGTTCGACGAGTTGTTCAGACTCCGCCGCGCCCGCCAGACTGGGCGTTTTCGCGCCTTATGTGTTCTGCACGACGATGGTCGGAAACTTCGAACTCATGTCGCGCGAGCGCTCGGCGATATGAATCGCGACCTTGCGCGCAATCGTCCGATAGATCTCCGCGATGCGGCCGTCCGGGTCCGCGGCCACCGTCGGCGTGCCCGAGTCGGCCTGCTCGCGGATCGCGATGTCGAGCGGCAGGCTGCCGAGCACGTCGACGCCATATTCCTTCGACATCCGCTCCGCCCCGCCCGTGCCGAAGATATGCTCTTCGTGGCCGCAGTTCGAGCAGATATGCATGCCCATGTTCTCGACGATGCCGAGAATCGGAATGCCCACCTTCTCGAACATCTTCAAGCCTTTCTTCGCATCGAGCAGCGCGATGTCCTGCGGCGTCGTGACGATCACGGCGCCCGTGACGGGCACGCGCTGCGACAGCGTGAGCTGGATGTCGCCCGTGCCCGGCGGCATGTCGACGACCAGGTAGTCGAGATCCTTCCAGTTGGTCTGGCGCAGCAGCTGCTCCAGCGCCGACGTGGCCATCGGGCCGCGCCACACCATCGGGTTGTCCTGTTCGACCAGAAAACCAATCGAGTTCGCCTGCACGCCATGGCCGGTCATCGGGTTCATCGACTGGCCGTCGGGCGATTCGGGGCGGCCTTCGATGCCGAGCATCATCGGCAGCGACGGGCCGTAGATATCGGCGTCCAGAATACCCACTGACGCGCCTTCGCTCGCCAGTGCAAGCGCGAGGTTCACGGCCGTCGTGCTCTTGCCGACGCCGCCCTTGCCCGATGCGACGGCGACGATATTCTTGACGTTCGGCAACAGTTTGACGCCGCGCTGCACCGTATGCGCAGCGATGTCCTGCGACACTTGCACGCGCGCCGCTTCGACGCCAGGCACCGCGCGCAGCGCCTGCTCGACGAGCGCGCGGATCGCGTCGAACTGACGCCTGGCCGGATAGCCGAGTACCACGTCGACGCCGACCGTGGCACCATCGACGCTGACGTTCCTGAAGTTCTTCGCTGCCGCGAAGGGCCGCTGCGTGTTGGGGTCGGTGATGGCCGCGAGGGCCGCGTCTACCAAAGCCCGATCGATGCTCATTGAGTCTCCGTGGGAACGCCTGGCGCGGTGCGCGATCGAAGTCTGCGCCACACGCCTGAAATATTGAAAGAAATTGTTAGCCGGCATTGCCTAAAACCTGTCTCATTGGCACGCTTGCCGCGCAAGTTTTGCAATAGGGCCGAATCGTCGCCTGCCTAGTCGTCATTGTAGTGGCTGGCGCAGGGGCCTGCCGGAAGACCCTTCCGGCTGTCGGCACGATTCGCGAGCCCTTGCATCTGTCGACCGTTTAATTGAAGAGAGGAACCAGAATGAATGCAAAAATCATGACCCGTCTGTCGGCACTGGCTGTCGTCGGTGCGCTGCTCGGCGGTTGCGCGACCCAGCAAGGCACGGATACGGCCGTCGGCACGGGCGTCGGTGCAGGCACGGGTGCCGCACTCGGCGCGATCTTCGGCGGCGGCAAGGGCGCTGCGATCGGCGCGGGCGTCGGCGCAGCCGTCGGCGGCGTGACCGGCTACAACTGGCAGAACATCAAGAACAAGCTGTCGGGCGCGACGAAGGGCACGGGCACGCAGATCACCGAGCAGCCGGACGGCTCGCTGAAGCTGAACATCCCGAGCTCCGTTACGTTCGACACGAACAGCTACGCGATCAAGCCGTCGTTCGCTCCCGTGCTGACGCAGGTTGCGCAAACGCTGAACCAGAATCCGGAAGTCGTCGCGCAAGTCGTGGGCCACACGGACAGCACCGGCCAGCCGGCATACAACCAGACGCTCTCCGTCAACCGCGCGCAAAGCGTCGTGAATCAGCTCGCGCAAGACGGCGTCGCGCAGCAGCGCCTCGCGGCTTCGGGCATGGGCGCCAACCAGCCAATCGCCGACAACAACACGGAAGCTGGCCGCGCGCAGAACCGTCGCGTGGAAATCTACCTGCGCGCGATGGCGCAGCACGCGCAGTAAGTTTTTCGGGGAAGGACAGACCAGGAATCCGCCTGACAATTCGCCAGGCGCGTCGAGGCGAACCTCGGTGGGTCCCACAAGCTGATCGAAAAATTTTTCGAACTCTTGCGAAATTCCACGGTCTGTCTTTACGGTACGTGTGCGGCGATGCCGCCGCGTCACCATTCTCCTCTTGTCGTTGTTGCTCCGGGGCCTATAGCCCCGGTTTTTTTTGCCCGCGTTTTGCCCGCTTTTTGCCCCTCCCCGGCGTGCTTTCCGCAAGCGATGCCTCCCCGTTCTTCCCCGCATCACCCAGAAGCCAGGCGTCATCCTTCCTCACGCGCTGCCGCTAACAGTTCACACTGGTAAAATCGCCGATTCGGGCCGGTTCCGCGCGCGACGAGAGTCCGCGAAACCGCGTTCGACACCCGAGCTGCACGAGCGGACACCCCGCCCATGCGGTCCTGGGCACAGCGCCGTCCGCCGACGCCGAAACGTCGTGACGGCCGCCCGTACCTTCCGCCAGTCCATAGACCCACATGTCAGCAACCGACGCCACCGCGGTTCAATCCGCGGACCTCACCGCCGCCGGCGCGCCGAAGGGCCGCCGCCAGATCCTCGTCACGTCTGCCCTGCCGTACGCGAACGGGCAAATCCATATCGGCCATCTGGTCGAATATATCCAGACGGACATCTGGGTCCGGGCGCTGCGAATGCACGGGCACGAGGTCTACTACGTCGGCGCCGACGACACGCACGGCACCCCGATCATGCTGAAGGCGGAGCAGGAAGGCATCACGCCGAAGCAGCTGATCGAGCGCGTGTGGCAGGAGCACAAGCGCGATTTCGACAACTTCGGCATTTCGTTCGATAACTACTACTCGACCGATTCCGAAGAGAACCGCGTTTTGTCCGAGTCGATCTACACGGCGCTGCAGGCGGCCGGCCTGATCGAAGCGCGCGACATCGAGCAGGCATACGACCCCGTCAAGGAAATGTTCCTGCCGGACCGCTTCATCAAGGGCGAATGCCCGAAGTGCCACGCGAAGGACCAGTACGGCGACAACTGCGAAGTGTGCGGTTCGACCTATCAGCCGACCGAGCTGATCAACCCGTACTCGGTCGTGTCGGGCGCGACGCCCGTGAAGAAGACCTCGACGCACTACTTCTTCAAGCTGTCCGATCCGCGCTGCGAGAATTTCCTGCGCGGCTGGGTCGGCGGTCTGGCGCAGCAGGAAGCGACCAACAAGATGCGCGAATGGCTCGGCGACGCGGGCGAAGCGAAGCTCGCCGACTGGGACATCTCGCGCGACGCGCCCTACTTCGGCTTCGAGATTCCCGGCGCGCCGGGCAAGTATTTCTACGTGTGGCTTGACGCGCCCGTGGGCTACTACGCGAGTTTCCGCAATCTGGCGGAAAAGCGCGGCCTCGATTTCGACGCGTGGACGAAAAAAGGCTCGACGACCGAGCAGTATCACTTTATCGGCAAGGACATCCTGTATTTCCACACGCTGTTCTGGCCGGCGATGCTCGAATTCTCGGGCCACCGCACGCCGACCAACGTGTTCGCGCACGGCTTCCTGACCGTCGACGGCGCGAAGATGTCGAAGTCGCGTGGCACCTTCATCACGGCCAACAGCGTGATCGAAACGGGCATGAACCCGGAGTGGCTGCGCTACTACTTCGCGGCCAAGCTGAACAGCACGATGGAAGACATCGACCTGAACCTCGAGGACTTCCAGGCGCGCGTGAACAGCGACCTCGTCGGCAAGTACGTGAACATCGCGAGCCGCGCGGCGGGCTTTTTGATCAAGCGTTTCGATGGCCGCGTGCAGGACAGCGCGATGCAGCATCCGCTGCTCGCGTCGCTGCGCGCCGCGATTCCGCAGATCGCCGCGCACTACGAAGCACGCGACTATGGCCGCGCGCTGCGTCAGACGATGGAACTCGCGGACGCCGTCAATGCGTACGTCGATACGGCCAAGCCGTGGGATCAGGCGAAGGACCCGGCCAACGCCGTCGCGCTGCACGAAACGTGCAGCGTGTCGCTGGAGGCGTTCCGGTTGCTGTCGCTGGCGCTCAAGCCCGTGCTGCCGAAGGTCATCGAAGCGGCCGAATCGTTCCTCGGCATCGAGCCGCTGACGTGGTCGCACGCGGATACGCCGCTGAGTTCGGCGCGCGCGATCAACGCGTACAAGCATCTGATGACACGCGTCGATCCGAAGCAGATCGAAGCGCTGCTCACCGCGAACCGCGGCTCGCTGCAGCCGACTGCGTCGCCCGAAGCGCAAGCCGCCGACGCAAAGACCAAAGCCAAGGCGCATGCGAAAGCGACGGCAGCCGCCCACGGCGACGCGCAAGCGAAGCCCGACGACAGCGGCATCATCACGATCGACGACTTCGCGAAGATCGATCTGCGCATCGCGAAGATCGTCGACTGCCGCGCGGTCGAAGGGTCGGACAAGCTGCTGCAACTGACGCTCGACGTCGGCGAAGAGAAGACGCGCAACGTGTTCTCAGGCATCAAGTCGGCGTATCAGCCGGAGCAGCTGGTCGGCAAGCTGACCGTGATGGTCGCGAACCTCGCGCCGCGCAAGATGAAGTTCGGGCTGTCGGAAGGCATGGTGCTCGCGGCATCGGCGGCTGACGAAAAGGCCGAACCGGGCATCTATGTGCTCGAACCGGACAGCGGCGCGAAGCCCGGCATGCGTGTGAAATAACGCAAACGCAAGACTGGCGCTGCATGCACGGCGCCACACGAAAAGCATGTCGCCCGACGTGCTTTTTTTTCGTCCTTTGCGGCCCGATCGGTCGACACAATAGGACTGCTCCTAGATTCATTCGAATCGAATTCTTTGACAATCATGGCCACCCGGCGAGGCGCGCGTCGGACGATGCGTCGCGCGCAATCGACGAGGCCGTCTCGAGCGCTCGTGTCTCATGGCGGCCCGCCGCCCAGTCTCCGTCTTCAACCCGCCGCGGCTTCATTGCGGCACGCTGTTTGAACCCGACCACTGCCATGAGCACTGAATTTTCCCTGGACCAGTTCGAATCCCTTGTCGCACGTTGCGACTACGACGCCGCGCACGAAGCATTGATTGCGCTGCTCAACACGTTCATCTCGAAACGAGGCCGGCTGCCGGGCGTCGATCTGGCATTCGCCGACCCGACGGTTGCCCGGAGCGAAGTGGGCGCAAACACGCTGCAGCGCATCGCCGACGCCATCACCACGCTCCTTGCCGATCCGCGCTTCGTACTCAGCAATCTGCAGTTCAATCAGCTGTTCGCCGGCCGTCATTGGCTCAACATGATCTTTGTGGCGTCGTCGTACGGCAATACGGATCACATTCTTCGCGCTTTGCTGGCGCACCCGGCGGACCCGGCGGCGCAGGCCGACGCGACGGCGCTGATCCGCAAGCAGATCGTGTTGTACACCCTCGAATCCGCGTACGACATCGACCTCGCCGATCTCGCGAAAGCCGAGCCGGTGCTCGCGGCGAGCCTTGGCATGTCCGTGGTGGCTTCCGCCGTCGTGATCTCGCCCATCGCTCACGCCAAGCGCGAACGCATGATCGAATGGCTGCCGGGCGCGCTCGAATCGATCGACGATCTCGACGACCTGCAAGGCACGGCCGTATGCGGCGCCTACATGCATTGCAGTTATTCGGACCTGCCGGGCCGGCATGAGATCAAGCGCGGTATTAGCCATCTCGTGCGCGCGAAGCTCGGCACGCTCGGACTGCTCGACGGTGAAGCCCACGTCGCGCGCGCCACGTCGTCCGGCGCGCAAGGCACGCGCAAACCGCTGATGATCGTCGTGCTCGAATGGTTCAACGGCGGTCATTCGATCTACCGCACGCATTCGCGCACCATGCTTGCCGCACGCGAGCACTTCGAAGTCGTCGCCTTCGGCGAAGCGCAACACGTGGACGAAGCGGGCCGCGCGGTGTTCGACCGCTTCATCCCGTTCGACTACCCCGAATATGTCGGCGATATCGTCCGCCAGGTGCAGGACTTCGCCCAGGCACATCAGGCACAGGTGCTGTACATGCCGAGCGTCGGCATGTTCGCGCACACCATCTTTCTGACCAATGTGCGCATCGCGCCGTTGCAGATTGCCGCGCTCGGCCATCCGGCGACGATGCACGCGTCGTGCATCGACTATGTGAGCGTCGAAGAGGACTTCGTCGGCGACCCGGCGTGCTTCAGCGAAAAGCTGATGCGTCTGCCGAAGGACGGCCAGCCGTATGTGCCATCCACCTTGCTCACCGACATCACCCCGGGCATTCCCGAGCGCGGCGAGTTCGTCGACATCGCGGTGACGGCGAGCGCGATGAAGCTCAATCCGCGCTTTCTCGACGCCTGCCGGCGGATCATCGATACGGCGGACATCCCTGTGCGCCTGCACTTCATGACGGCGTGGTCGGAGGGACTCGACATCGCGTATGTACGTCGGCTGATCGAGGCCGCGCTGCCGCGCGAGCATGCATGGGTCTATGGCGGACTGGCCTATCCGGGCTATCTGAAGGCCATCAACGCGATGGACATGTTCCTAAGCCCGTTCCCGTTCGGTAACACCAACGGCATCGTCGATGCGCTCACGCTTGGCTTGCCTGGCGTCAACCTGTGCGGTCGCGAGGTATTCGAGCATATCGACAGCGGACTCTTCGGACGCGCCGGCATGCCCGCGTGGCTGACCACCTATTCGGTGGAGGAATACGTTCGCGCGGCAGTGCGGCTCGCCACGCAGCATGAGGAACGGGACAGGTTGCGCCGCAGATTGATCGAAGAAAAGGCCGTCGAGCGCATTTTCGAGGGACGACCCGAGGCATTCGGCTGGAACGTGCTTGCGCTCCTGAACGCTCAGGCACGCGAAACGCGGAAGTCTAACGAGAAATCGAAAGCGAAGGCGAAGTAAGCCGCCGCGCTTCGCCTCGTCGCGTCCAACAGTAGAACCTCCGCCTGCGATCCGGCAATTCGCAGGCATCCGGTTTGTTCATCACCACCGCAGACGGTCGAAACGACGCGTGTACTGCAGGTCCATCCCCTGGAACGTGCCGCCGTACGCGGCCACCGACCAGTAACGCGTCAGATTCACCGTCGCCTTGATCGCGTTGCTCGCCGACTGCAAGCCCTGTTCGTAGCCGATCACGAGCCATTCGCTCATCGCCTTCGACACCATCACGACCTGCGGATCGGTCAGCCCCACTTCGCTCCGCCCGATCGAGAACTCGTCGAGCCCGAACTCCTGCGCGATGCGCTTGCCGCTCGCGCTGCCGAGCAGCGCGAGCGCCGTCGTCATCGTGCTTTGCTGGCCGACGTTGTTGCCCTGATCGGTGCCGTGTCCGAACAGCAGCCACGACAGCTTTTCGTTGTCCGGCACGTTCGGCTCCGAGACCAGCTTCGCGACGGGCGACTGGATCGTGCCCGTCACCTGCACGCCCGCTTCGACCTGCTGGTTGCGGCGCATCGCGAGAATGTTGATGCCAGGGTTCGCGACCGGCCCGTTGAACGTGAAGAAGCCGTTTTCGATGCCGAGCTTGCGGCCGAACGCCGTATAGGTCGAACCTTCCGTCACGCGCACATTGCCGACGGCGCGCAGCGGCAGATTCGGCGCGGACAGCGCCGTGATCGTGCCGCGCAAGCCGACGTCCGCGCCCTGCCCGCGGAAGCGGAATTTCTGGCCGAGATCGATATCGATGTTCGCGCGCGGCGCAAACGCGCCGACGGGCTTGTTCGAATTGCCGACTTCCTGCGGCTTGCCGCTCGCCACCGATCCGTCCGGACGCACCACCACGACGTCGTCGCCCAACCGCGGCTCGGACTTGTCGGGCATGTCGAACAGTGCGTGATCGATGACGAACTTGCCGTTGATCGCGAGTCCGCCCTGGGTGCCCGCGTTGGCGACGCTCGCGCTGCCCGACATCGTCAGCTGCCGGTCCGGCGACGCGAAGAGTTCGAGCTGATCGGCGACGATGCTCGCCGTCAGATCGGGCTCGGTGTTATCCAGCCTCACGCGGCCCGTCGCGCGCAGCGTGCCCGTTGCGCCGTGGAACTCGACCTGCTGGAAATCGACGAGATTCTCGGACAGTGCGATGCGCACCACGCCGTCCTTCAACTGCACGCCGAGATCGACGAGCGTCGCGGACAACCCGTCGCCCACCAGCGAGCCCGACAGATTCGGCTTTGCGACCGTGCCGCCGAGCGCTAGCTTCAGCGCCAGATGGCCGTCGAGCAGATAGCTCGGCCCGAACAGGCCGCCCGTCGTTTTCAGCGACGGCACATTCGCGTTGATTGAGCCCGACAGCGGCCCTTCGTCGCTGACCGTCAGCACGCCGTCGCGCGGCACGAGCGTCGTGTGCGCCGACGCGTCGACCACGCCGATGCGGCTCGCCTGCGCATGCACGGTCGCGTTCAGCTGATTGCCGCCGCTGAAGTCGGCGCGCGCCGCGACGTCGGTGATGCCGAGCGGCGCGAAGCCGCGTCCCACTTCGATCGTGATGTCGCCGCCGCGCCGCTTCAGCTCGATATGGCCCGTCGCCGTCTCACCGAGCGCAAAGTCCCAGTTGCCGTCGAACACGAGGTCCGTCTTCAAGGTCGACGGCACGCCCGTAAATTCCTGGCGCAGTTCGAGCATGCGCGCCACCGATACACCCGTCAGCGTGCCCGCCGACTTGATGCGTCCGTGATCGAGCGCGAACGACTTCAGGTCGAGCACCGACCCTTCCAGCGTGAGCCGGGTCGGGCCGAGCGTCACGCGCTGGCCGCCGGCGCTGACGGTCAGCGGCGTCTCCATGTTCAGCGCGGGCGTGCCCTTGTTCGACAGGCGCGTGACGGTGCCGTCCCAGTGCGTGCCGTCGCGCGCATCGGTGAGCTTGCCGTTGGCGGCCACGGCCAGATCGAGCGGGCGGCCTTGCAGCGTGCCCGTCGCGGCAGCGTCGAGCGTGTGCTTCGCGCGCGTGCCGTTCAGGCGCGCGGTGAGCGTGTTCAGTTCGACGCCCGCCGTGCTGATATTGCGCGCATCCGTCGTGAAGACCATCGCGCCGTTCGCGCCGTCGCGCAGCTCGGCGTGACCTTCCGCGTGGCCGACCTTGTTCGCGCCGAACACGACGCTGTCGGCCTTGTAGTCGAGCGCGACATTCGGATGCTCGAAATTGCCCGTCACGTCGCCCTGCGCCGCGACGAGGCCGGCGAGGCCGAAGCCGAGCCGCTCGAGTTCCGGCGCGTCGATATGAAAGCGCAGCCGGTCGCCGCGCGCGCCGAAGCTGCCTTGCAGATCGACCTGATTGCCCGCCACCGACAGATTCGCGCGGCTCGGCAGGATGCGCGAACCGGCCAGCTGGATGGTGCCGCTGCCTGTCATCGGCAGGCCGTCGTACACGCTTTCGCCCAGACGAAACTCGGCTTTTGTCGTGAAGGTCGGCGCGAGCAAGCCCGCCGCCGTCAGCGTGCCGTTCACGCGCGCTTCGATCTTGCGCGATGCGGGTGCTTTCACGGGCGCTTTCGGCGGACTCGCCTGGGCACGCTTGCCCTTGCCCTTGCTTGCGCCGTTTGTGCCGCTCCCGCTGGCTGGCGCCGCCGCGCGCGACGGCGTTTGCGTCGTCAGCGACAGCGGATCGAAGTCGGTCAGCGTCGCCTTCAGGTTGTAGGTGGAACTGGCATCGCGCTTGATCGCGCCATTCAGGTCGATACGCCCTTTGCCTGAACTCACGCGCACGTCGTTGAAACTGGTGCGTGCGGGATCGAGCGTGACCTTGCCTTGCACGCGCAGCGCAGCCTTCGGATCGTTCAGATCGAGTGTGACGCTTTGCACGTCGTCGTTCAGCCGGATCGAGACGGGACCGGCGAACTGCGTCGGCCGCACGCTGGATTGCAGCGCGTTCAGATCGAGCTTCGCGACCTTCAGGTCGAACTGGCCGCGCTTGCCCATCAGCGCGCCGCCGCCCGTAACGGTCGCTTCCTTGACCAGACGCACATTGAGGTTCGAAATGCGCTGCGCCCTGGCGTCGAGCTGCACATCGGCGCGCGCGTCGATCAGCGGCAGCAGATGCGCGTCGATCGAACCGGGCTTCGCGTTCACGATCGACACCTGGCCTTGCACCGCGAAGCCCGGCGAACCACGGGTCGCGTCGGCCTGCACCTGAGAGGCCGCCAGCGGTGCGCTTGCCGCACTCGCTGCACTCGCGAGGACTGCGGAACTTGCCGCGCGGCCGGCTTTTGGCGAACTGGCCGAGCTGGCGGCACGCGCAGATTTCGCCGCACGCGCGGATTTCACCGCGCTCGCCGTACCTGCCGAACTCGCCGCCGCGACCGGGCTTGCAGCCGCTACGGCACTCGCCATGCTCGCCACGTCCGCCCCGCTCGCCGGCACCACATGCCCCGCCGCATCCCGCTGCACCGGCTGGAGTTCCGCGCGCACGGCGAGATCGGCCAGCGGCGCGCCGGGCGCGAAGGCTTGCGGATTGACGTGATCGAAGACCAGCGTCGCGCGCTGCAACGGCACCTCCGCGAACGGCGTCGCCTCGACCCGCGCGTGGCCCGTCAGCTTCATCCCCGATGCGTCGAGTTCGGCGATCAGCGTTTCGAGCGAACCGGAAAGATGCGCGCGCACCTGCACGGCTTCGTCGTTGACCTTGCCGGAATAGCCGGCGTCGCCCGTCAACGGAAACGGCCGCACGCCGTCGAGCTTCGCCGCTGCCGTCACTGCGCCGAACGGCGTGTCGAGGCGGTCGACGGAGGCTTCGTGATGGCGCCCGTCGCTGCGCCCATGAAACAGCAGCCGCGCGTATTCGGAGGTCGATGCGCCCTCGTGGAGGATCAGCTTCTCGACGCTCAGATCGCGCACGGCCAGTTGCAGCGGCAGGCGCAGGTCCTTCGGCAGGCTCATCGGCTCGGACTTCGACGTCGACGGCGCGATACGCGCATCGACGGTGCCGATATGCAGATAATCGACGACGAAACGCCACGGCTTGTCGGACAGCGCCCATTTCCCGTCGATGCGGTCGATGCGAATGTCCATGCCGCTGCCGTCGAGGCTGCGCCAGCGCACGTCGCGCATATGCAGCCCCGTCGCGATCGCGCCGCCGTCGAGCTTGCCTTCGAGCTGGCCGTGCAGCAGCTTCACGGCCGTCTGCCACGCGTACGCGGTGCCGCGTTCGGTAACCACCAGGCCGTACAGCAGGCCGCCCACCAACGCCACGAGCACCGCCGGCACGGTAATCGCCCACACGATCTTTTTCCACAGGCGCCCACGCCGCCGCGGCTTCTTGCCCGGCGGTGCACCATCAGGCGGCGAACCATCCGGACCGCGCGGCGGAGCGGCGCCCGGCGGCTCGCCGCCTGGCGCTGCGTCGCCGGGCGGGTGGTCGGATGGGTTCTCGGATGGATCCGTCGTCATGCTCAAGAAGTGCCGTCGATTCAGTGTGATGTCAGAACGCGATGCCGAGCGTCAGATACGGCCGCACGCTGCCGTTACGCGTGCCGTATGCAAGATCGACGTTGACCGGGCCGACGGGGCTGCGCCAGCGCGCGCCAAAGCCGACGCCCGGATAGAAAACTTTCTCGCCCCACGCGTCGGTGGCCGTGCCGATGTCGAAGAACACGGCCGCGCCCCAGTCGCGGTTGAACCAGTGCTGATACTCGGAAGTCGCCGTCACGAGGTACTTGGTCGGCAGAATCGAGCCGCCGACGTTGTTACCGATGCTCTGATACCCATAGCCGCGCACCGAGTTCGAGCCGCCCGCGCGGAACAGCAGCGACGCGGGCACGCCGCTCGACGGGCCGCTGGTGAACACGCCGCCCAGCTCCGCGCGAAACAGGACGAGGTCGCGCGCGCCGACGGGCAGGTATTGTTGGCCGCGCGCATAGCCGCGAATGAAGGTCTGGTCGGTCGCCACACCCTTGACCGCGAAGCCCGCCTCCACGTGGATCAGGTTGCCCGAGCGGGGAAACAGCGGGTCGTCGGTATTGCGGCGCGTCCATGACCACGCGGGCACGAGCGCGCGGCTCGTGGTCGGCGCCTGGGTATTCTGGTCCAGCCTGTCCTGGTAGTAGAGCAGCGAGTACGCGTAGTCGATGTATTGCGACGTCCGCGTGCGCTGCACGCCCGCGCGCAAGCTGTAGATGCGCGTGTCGGACACGTTGGTGCTGGTGTACGACACCAGCGCGCTGTTGGTCCAGCCTCGCAGGCCGGGCGGCATCGCTAGCGTCACCTGACCGTACTGCTGGATCTGGTCGAGCCGGCCAGCGACGGTAAACGGCCAGGCCGCGCCAAACGTGTCGAGATACGAATACGAGCCCTGCACGTGCGCGCCCGTATCCGTCGAATAGCCGACGCCGCCGCGCACGCTGTTGTACGGAAACTCGCTGACCTTCACGTGCACGGGTGTTTCGAGTGGCTTTTCCGTGTCGTTGCCGACATCGATTGCGACGCTCGCGTAGTACGGCGTGTTCTGCAACTGGCGCTGCAGTTCGGTCACGCGCTGGACATCGTAGACTTCGCCCGGCGAGATCGGATTCACGTTCGTCACGATACGTTCCGGATAGCGGCGCGTGCCCTCGACGTCCAGCTTGCCCATCGTGAACGTGGGTCCGCTGTCGTAAGTGACCGTCAGCTTCGCGTCGTGCGTGCGCGGATCGATCCGCGCCTCCGAGCGCGAGATCTTCGCGCCAAGGTAGCGGCGCGACTGCAGCGCCTTGAGCGACGCGTCCTTCGCGTCGTCCCAGTCCGACTGCGTGAACGGTTCGCCCTCGTGCAGCGAGAACGCAAAGCGGGTCTTGTTTTCCTGCTCGGGGTCTTCCGTCAGCACGGGGCCGCGAAACGATAGCGAAATCGACGAAATGGTCGTGCGCGGGCCGGGATCGACGGAGACGCGCACCACCTTTTTGTCGTCGACGGTGCGCACGTCGGTGCGCACGACGGGCGTGAAATAGCCTTGCGTCGACGTCAGATCGCGCACCTGCTGCGGCGTCGCCGTCACCAGGAATTCGAACTGGTCGGGGCTGATGTCCTCGCGTTTCGCGAAGCGGGCAATGTCCAGATGCTCTTCGAGCAGCTTGCGCAACGAGCGCGGCTCCGCTTCCACGTCGACCTCGTACGACGGCTTCGCGCGCGCGGCGTGAGCATGCGTCGCGACGAGCAGCAGCACGCAGAACCCGCACGACAGACATGCGCGCAACAGCATCGCCGCAAACGATGCGCGCGGCATCGCGCGACGGCCTGTCACGGTGCTTTCGGTGCGATGCTTGCGCGACCGCTCGATGGCCCACCCCGCCAAACACGACCTCCGGCTCTTATTGACCATTGTTGATGAATGCCGACACCCGGCCCGTCTGGGCGCGAGGGGAACGAGCGCTATTTGAACACATCGGCGGCGACACGCGATTGACGGGACGCGCCGTGAATGCCCCGCAGCCACGCGGCGAGCCGGACGCCCGGCTTGGACGCCACCGGCCGCCCGCGGTTCCGTCCGGTTCCGCCGACTTTTCGCTTGGGGTGGGCGAGCTTGCGGTAAAATCCTGTCCTGCACGAGCGGCCCCGCGTCATCAGCACTTCGCGGCGCCGTCATCTTCATTCACGGACGTCGAGCCATGTATCAATCGGATATCACGCAGTTCCTGAATCAACTGAAGGCGCAAAAGCCCACTCTGGAAGAAGAACAGCGCCGCGGCCGCTCGCTGCTGTGGGACAAGCAGCCGATCGACCTCGACGAGCGCGCATCCAACCAGGCTGCCCGCGTGCAGCAGAATCCGTACGTCTACTACCAGAACTTCTAAGTGACCACCGCCGACGAGGCCCGCGCCGCTTCGGGACAGCCCGACGCAGCGCTCGCCGCGCCCGCTACCGATTCGACGCCCAACACCGTCGACGGCATCGCTTTCGCTCGCCTGTACGGCGAGCCGCTGTTCAAGCTGCCGCAGGATCTCTACATCCCGCCCGACGCGCTCGAAGTCTTTCTGGAGACTTTCGAAGGCCCGCTGGACCTGCTGCTGTACCTGATTCGCAAGCAGAACTTCAACGTGCTCGACATTCCGATGGCCGAGGTCACGAACCAGTATCTCGGCTATGTCGAACAGTTGCGCAAGACCAATCTCGAGCTCGCCGCCGAATATCTGCTGATGGCCGCGATGCTCATCGAGATCAAGTCGCGCATGCTGCTGCCCGTGAAGAAGGCGGACACGGGCGAGGAAGCGGAAGATCCGCGCGCCGAACTGGTCCGCCGCCTGCTCGAATACGAGCAGATGAAGCTCGCGGCACAGCGTCTCGACCAGTTGCCGCAACTCGGCCGCGATTTCCTGCGCGCCGAGGTGTACATCGAGCAGAGCATCACGCCGCGCTTCCCCGACGTGAACACGGACGACCTGCGCTCCGCGTGGGCCGACGTGATCAAGCGCGCCAAGCTCGTCCAGCATCACAAGATCTCGCGCGAAGAGCTGTCGGTGCGCGAGCACATGAGCGTGATCCTGCGCAAGCTGCAGGGCGCGCGCTTCATGGAGTTTTCCGAACTGTTCGACACGACGCGCGGCGTACCCGTCGTCGTCGTGAACTTCATCGCGATGCTCGAACTGTCGCGTGAATCGTTGATCGAGATCACGCAAGCCGAGCCGTTCGCGCCGATTTACGTGCGGCTGGCTTATCTGCCGGCCTGACGGGCTGCCGGCCGCGGCGCGGGGATGTCATTGCAGCATGCCGTTTTCCCGCTGTCGCAGCCGTTCACGGAACCGAAATCAGGCTGTCCGGACGCCGTAGCGCGTGGCTTATCAGGCCTGCGTCGCGTCCCAGTATCCGGAATGCCAGGCGTTTACCCCGCCGCCCAAACTCGGTGCAGCACGACAATAAATCCACTACAATCCCGCGCTCGAAGCCAGCCCCGGATGGCCGGCCTCAGGCTTGACGTGGATTCCCGACACCGCGCGCACCGTCGCGTGAACGAGACAACCGCGAGCCTCGCTGCCGCCCGCCGGCGGTCGGCGTGACTCACAACATCGCCCGATCATGAAAGTCATCAGCTCGATCCAGGAATTGCGCGACCAGTTGCGCGGCCAGAACCGCACCGCCTTCGTGCCGACGATGGGCAACCTGCACGAGGGCCATCTGTCGCTGATGCGCCTGGCGCGCCAGCACGGCGACCCGGTGGTGGCGAGCATCTTCGTGAACCGCCTGCAGTTCGGACCGAACGAAGACTTCGACAAATATCCGCGCACGCTCCAGGACGACATCGACAAGCTGCAGAAGGAAAACGTCTACGTGCTGTTCGCGCCCACGGAACGGGACATGTACCCGCAGCCGCAGGAATACCGCGTGCATCCGCCGCACGATCTCGGCGACATCCTCGAAGGCGAGTTCCGGCCCGGCTTCTTCACGGGCGTCTGCACGGTCGTGATGAAGCTGATGTCGTGCGTGCAGCCGCGTGTCGCCGTGTTCGGCAAGAAGGATTACCAGCAGTTGATGATCGTGCGCGCCATGACCGAGCAGTTCGCGCTGCCGTGCGACATCGTCGCCGCCGAAACCGTGCGCGATGCCGACGGCCTCGCGCTCAGCTCGCGCAACCGCTATCTGCAGGAGGCCGAGCGCGCCGAAGCACCGATGCTCGCGGTCACGCTCGGGCGTGTGCGCGAAGCCGTGCTGTCGGGCAACCGGGACTTCGCGAAACTGGAGCAGGAAGCGGTCGCCTCGCTGGCTGCGCGCGGCTGGAAACCGGACTACATCGCAATCCGCAAGCGTTCGAACCTCGTCGCGCCCGCCGCCCACGAACTGGACGCGCCGCTCGTCGTGGTCGCCGCCGCGAAGCTCGGCGCGACGCGCCTGATCGACAACCTCGAAATCTGACGGCCAGAAGGACAAGCCATGCAACGCAATATGCTGAAGTCGAAGATTCACCGCGCGGTGGTCACGCACTGCGAACTGCACTACGAAGGCTCGTGCGCAATCGACGAAAACCTGCTCGAAGCGGCGAACATCGTCGAGAACGAGCGCATCGATATCTGGAACATCAACAACGGCGAGCGCTTTTCGACGTATGCGATCAAGGGCGAGCGCGGCAGCGGCATGATCTCGCTGAACGGCTCGGCGGCACGGCGCGCGCAACTGGGCGATCTGGTGATCATCGCGGCGTTCGCGAACGTCGACGAAGAAGAATTGAAGGCGGGCTGGAAGCCGGATCTGGTGTTCGTCGACGAAAACAACGTGATCAAGGGCAGCCGCGACCACGTGCCGACGCAAAGCTGGAGCTGATCGCCCCGGCCGCCTGAATCACCTGCAGAAACACAGCTAAAGGCGCTTGCGAAAGCGCCTTTAGCTTTTCTTGGCGCCGCCCTTCCCGTTCGCGGCTTTACCGTCGACCCACTCGGTGATCGACGCCCACTGTTCCAGATCCTTCTCGACGCGGCTCTTCGCGACGTCCCACAGCGTCAGCCCGTGCGCCGCGAGCTGCACGTAGTTCTGCGTGTCGCGCAGATAGCCGAGCACGGGCAGATCCAGCCCTTCGACGAAGCGATGCAACTGGTCCGCCGACTTCGTGCGCGCATCCACCCGCATGCCGACCACGCCGATTTCGATGGCACCCTTGCGCACGGCCTTTTCTTTGGCGAGGCGCTCGAGAAATTCCTTGGTCGCGAGAATATCGAAGATGGACGGCTGCAGCGGCACGATCACCTTGTCCGCCAGCGACAACGCCACGTTCAGCCGGTTGCCGTGCAGCCCGGCGGGCGTGTCGATCACGGCCTGCTCGAGGCCTTTGGGCGGCTTCGCGGGCGCATCGGGATCGACCTCCCAGGTTTCGATGGCCGGCAGGGTCTCCGGACGCAGATCGAGCCATGCGTGCGCGGACTGCTGCCGGTCGAGGTCGGCGAGCGCGACCCATTGGCCTTCTGCCGCGAAATAGCCAGCCAGATTGGTCGACAGCGTGCTCTTGCCCACGCCGCCCTTTGGATTCGCCACCACGATCACCGTCATGAATTCTCCCGGGAAGATGGCTGGCGCTGGCCAGCCGGTTTGCCGCTCGACTTCCGGCCCGCCCGCGCGTTGAAGCTCGCTGCGACGGTTCGTGCCGATCCGTTGCCTGCGCGCGCGGCGTGGCCGATGGGTTCCAGGCGTTGATAATATCGGCAAAACCCGTCAGGCCGAAGTCCCTACACGCCTGAGGGACGCTTCCAGCCCCTTTTTTCGAGAACGATGACCATGAGCAAACTGCGCAGCGAATACACGATCGAACGGCTTCACGAACGCCAGAAAGGCTCGCTGCCGGGCTTGCTGGGCGTGCGCGTCACCGGCCTCGAGGAAGGCACGCTGACGGCCGAACTGACCGTGCGCAGCGAACTGCTCGCGCCGAATGGCTTCCTGCACGCGGCCACCGTGATCGGTCTCGCCGACACGGCCTGCGGCTACGCGTGCCTCGCGCACCTGCCCGATAATGCGCGCAATTTCACGACGATCGAGCTGAAGAGCAATTTTGTCGGGACATCGACGGAAGGGACGATCCGCGCTGTTGCGAAGGCCGTGCATCTGGGCCGCAGCACGCAGGTATGGGACGCGACCGTGACGGCGCCCGACGGCAAGACGATGGCCTTGTTCCGCTGCACGCAGATTGTCTTGTACTGAGCATTGATGCTCTGAAACGGCAAAACGGCGCGAGGCGGGAAGGCCTGCGCGCCGTTTCAATGGCAGGCTGGCGTTGCTGCGCCAGCCGTCTGCTGCAAGATCAGGCCGCTTTGCGCGACTGGCCAATCGACGCCGCCTTCACGCCGCCCACCGCATACAGGCCATTGCCGAGCAGCGACTGAACGATCAGCGTGACCGCCCAGAACGCCGGGTACTCCCAGCCGCCGTGCGGCGACGCGAAGCCCCAGCCGTTCGGCAGATGCACCGACAGCGCGCCGAGCATGAACGGCAGCAGCACCAGCGCGACCCAGCGGACCTGCACGCCGAGCAGCAGCGCGATACCGCCCGCCAATTCGACGAAGGCCGTCAGATAGCCGAGCCAGCCCGGATAGCCGATCGACTGGAAGAATTGCGCCGTGCCCGGCAGCGTGAAGACGAAGATTTTCTGCAGGCTGTGCGCCAGGTACATCACGCCGAGGGCGAGGCGCAGGATCGTGGCCGCAAGCTCGGGTTTGCTGTCGACGGTCGGGTTCATGTCGGTTCCTTAGGATCGGGTTTGACCGCGCGGAATGCGCCGTCGATGGAACGGACTTTATTCGAACCCATGCGTGAGAAAAATCGCCTGGACGGCTTAGATTAATTCCTGTCGAGAACGAATCAACCGACAGCCGCCCACAACCGCGTCAGATCGAGATGTTCGGCGAGCGTATCGGCGAGACGCTCCAGCGACGCCTCGCGCAGCGACGGATAGTCGATCGCCTCGGCTGCCTTCAGCCCCGCCCACTCGAGCAGCGCAGCGCACGCGGCCGGCGTGTCGAACAGACCGTGCACGTAGGTCGCGAGAATCTGGCCGTCGGCGGAACGCGCGCCGTCGGGGCGCAGACTGCCTGTCTCGTCGGCTAGCAGCAGCGCTGGAGCATCGAGCGCGGGCCCTTGCGTCTCACCCATGTGAATCTCGTAGCCGGCGATGTCGGCGGCCGCTTCGGTGGCTAGGCGTCCCGTCACGTTCTTGAGTGTCTTCTCGTGCGTGAGCGTCGTCGAGAAGTCGAGCCAGCCGAGCCCCGCGACCGTCGCGGGCGGCCCTTCGACGCCATACGGGTCCGCCACTTCGCGCCCGAGCATCTGCATGCCGCCGCAAATGCCGATCACCCGCCCGCCGTAACGCAGATGCTTCTGGAGCATGGCATCCCAGCCCTGCGCGCGTAAGAACGCCAGGTCGCCCTGCACGTTCTTCGAGCCGGGCAGGATGATCAGATCGGCTGCCGGTGGCGTGCCGCCCGCGCGCACGTAGTGGAAATCGACTTGCGGATGGGCGCGCAGCGCATCGAAATCCGTGTGATTGCTGATGTGCGGCAGCACGGGCACGACGACGCGCAGCATGTCCACCCCGTTCGCGTTAGCGGCGCGCAACTCGCGTGGCAGCATGTCTTCGGCATCGAGCGTGAGGCCGTGCAGATACGGCACGACGCCGAGCACGGGCTTGCCCGTTTTCGCCTCCAGCCAGTCGAGCCCCGGTTGCAACAGGCTCACGTCGCCGCGAAAGCGGTTGATCACGAAGCCGCGCACGCGCGCCTGCTCGGTCTCGGACAAACAGGCGAGCGTACCCGTCAGATGCGCGAACACGCCGCCGCGATCGATGTCGGCGACGAGCACGACGGGGCAATCCACCGCCTCCGCAAAACCCATGTTCGCGATGTCGCGCTCGCGCAGATTGATCTCGGCGGGACTGCCCGCGCCTTCGACGAAAATCGTGTCGTACGACGCCTTGAGCCGCGCATACGATTCGAGCACCGCTTCGAACGCGACGGGCTTGTAGTCGTGATACGCGCGCGCGTCGAGATTCATGCGCGCCTTGCCGTGGATGATCACCTGCGCGCCGCGGTCGCTGGTCGGCTTGAGCAGCACGGGGTTGAGATCGGTATGCGCGTCGATGCCCGCGGCCACCGCCTGCAATGCCTGTGCGCGGCCGATCTCGCCGCCATCGACGGTCACGGCGCTGTTGAGCGCCATGTTCTGCGGCTTGAACGGCGCGACCCGCGCACCCGTGCGCCGCGCGAGACGGCATAGGCCAGCGACGAGCGTGCTCTTGCCCGCGTCGGACGTCGTGCCTTGAATCATCAGCGTGCCGCGTGGCACTTCGAGCGGTTCAGATGGAACGTCGGTAATGGAAGACACAGTGTGCGCGAACAGGGTGAACAGAGGAAGCCCGCATTATCCCATCGCACTGAAGCCCACGCGCTTCAACGATGGCACTGTCGGTACAATCACGCGATGATTTCCCGCGACCTCACCTTCGTCCTCGGCGGCGCACGCTCAGGCAAGAGCCTGCACGCCGAACAACTCGCGAGCGCGAGCGCATTGCCCGTGACCTATGTCGCGACCGCGCGCATCGGCGACGACGAATTCGCTGCGCGCGTCGCGCGTCATCGCGAACGTCGGCCCACGCAATGGGCCTTGCTCGAGGCGCCGCTCGATCTGCCGCAAGCGATCGCGTCGATCGATCGGCCCGAGCACTGTGTGCTGATCGACTGCCTGACCTTGTGGCTCGCGAACCTGCTCTGCCCTGCCGACGGCTCGCCGCCGCTGGCCGATTATCTCGACCGATTCGCCGCGCTCGAAACGACGCTTGCACAAGCGCAGGGGAAGATCATTGTCGTCAGCAACGAGATCGGCCTTGGCGTCGTGCCGCTCGGTGCGGCGACGCGTCTTTACGTCGACGAGCTTGGCCGCCTGAACCAGCGCATTGCCGCGATCAGCACGCAAGCAACGATGATGGTCGCTGGCCTGCCGCTGCAACTGAAACCCGTGAGCCGCGCATGATGCTGCTGTCCTTGCCGCTCGTCGCGACACTCGCCACGGCAGCCGTCGCCGTCGACAAATGGCTCGGCGAACCGCGCCGCGCGCATCCGCTGGTCGGCTTCGGCAAGCTCGCGGCCAGACTCGAAGCCGCGCTGAATACGGGGCGGCGGGGCCGGTTGTTCGGCATTCTCGCGTGGCTGCTCGCGGTCGCGCCGCCCGTACTGATCGCCACATGGCTCGTGCTGACGCTGCCGTTGATCTGGTCATGCGCGCTGCACGTCGCACTGCTTTACTTCGCGCTCGGCGCGCGCAGTTTGCACGATCACATCGAGCCCATTGGCCGCGCGCTCGCGAAACGCGATCTCGCGCAGGCGCGCGTGTTGACGGCGCGCATCGTGTCGCGCGAAACATCACATGCGGACGAAAGCGCGCTGTCGCGTGCCGCCGTCGAGTCCGCCCTGGAAAACGGCAACGATGCGATCTTCGGCGCGCTGTTCTGGTTTGCGATTTTCGGCGGTCCGGGCGCGCTCGCGTTTCGTCTCGCGAATACGCTCGATGCGATGTGGGGTTATCGCACGCCGCGCTACCTGCGCTTCGGCTGGGCGGCTGCGCGCTTCGACGACGTGCTCAACTACGTGCCCGCGCGCCTGACGGCGCTCAGCTATGCGTTGCTCGGCGACACGCGCACCGCATTGCAATGCTGGCGCGAACAGGCGCCGCGCTGGGACAGTCCGAACGCGGGACCCGTGATGGCATCCGGCGCGGGCAGTCTCAATGTGCTGCTCGGCGGCGCGGCCGTCTATCACGGCGTGATAGAACAGCGTCCGACGCTCGGGGCGGGTCATACGGCGAGCGCGCGGCATGTCGACGCGGCGCTGATACTGGTCGAGCGCAGCGTGATCCTGTGGCTCGCCATGTTCATCGCACTCGCGCTGTTGAGCGTGCCGTTTCAGAGCTAGACGATGACGCAAACCATTCAGCACGGCGGCAATCTGCATGAAGCGGCGCGCCGCTATGCAATTCCTTACGACGCGTGGCTCGATCTGTCGACGGGCATCAATCCGCACGGCTATCCGGTGCCGCCCGTTCCCGCCGATGCGTGGCGGCGTCTGCCCGACAACGGCGACGGCTTCACCGAACGCGCGGCGCGCTACTACGGCGCACCGGACGCATCGCATGTGCTGCCTGTCGCGGGCAGTCAGGCGGCGATCCGCGCGCTGCCTCGTCTGCTGCGACACGGCACGGTCGGCATTGCGCCGCTGACGTATGGCGAATACGCGCCTGCGTTTGCACGCGCGGGACATCGCGTGACGACGCTCGACGTCACACGTTCGGCCTTGCCCGACGACATCACGCATGCCGTCGTCGTCAATCCGAACAATCCGACGGCCGAACATCTACGCGCCGCGACGCTGCTGCAATGGCATGAAACGCTGAGCGAACGCGGTGGCACGCTGATCATCGACGAAGCGTTCGCCGATGCGATGCCGGCCGGGTCGCTTGCTGCGCAGACGCATCGCGAAGCACTCGTCGTGCTGCGCTCGCCAGGCAAGTTCTTTGGTCTCGCGGGCGTGCGCGCGGGCTTCGTGCTGGCGTGCCCTTCACTGCTCGGATCGCTCGATGAAACGTTGGGCGCATGGACCGTCAGCGGCCCCGCGCGACACGCCGTCAGCGCCGCATTCGCCGATACGGCGTGGCAGCAGAACATGCGCGCGCAGCTTGCAGACGAAAGCGCGCGTCTCGTTGCACTGCTGTCGGCGCGCGGCTTCGTCGTGCATTCGACACCGCTCTTCGCGTGGATCGCCGATGCGCGCGCCGCGCAACTGCACGATGCGCTCGCGAGGCATGGCATCTGGACACGCTTCTTCGCCGAGCCGGCGAGCGTGCGCTTCGGCCTGCCGGCAACGGAAAGCGAGTGGGCCCGCTTTGAAACCTGCCTGCAGCAGGCGATGACGGCGCTATAAGAACGATGCGACTTTCCCGATCTCTTCGTGCACTGACCGCAACCGGCGCGCTCGCCATTACGGCACACGCTCATGCGGTCGTCACCGTCGTCGACGACACGGGCGCGACCGTGACACTTGCGCAACCCGCGCAACGCGTGATCAGCCTCGCGCCGCACGTGACGGAAATGATTTACGCGGCAGGCGGCGGCGCGAAGCTCATCGGCGCGGTCGCCTACAGCGACTATCCGCCAGAAGCGAAACAGGTACCGCGTGTCGGCGACAACAAGTCGCTCGACCTCGAACGCATCGTCGCGCTGAAGCCGGATCTGATCGTCGTATGGCGGCATGGCAATGCGCAGCGGCAAACCGACCGCCTGCGCGAACTGCACATTCCGCTTTACTTCAGCGAGCCGCATCGTCTCGACGATATCGCTGTATCGCTGACGAAGCTCGGCACGCTGCTCGGCACCTCGTCATCCGCGGACGCAGCGGCACGTAACTATCGCGGCGAGATCGCGCGGCTGCGCACGCGCTATTCGACGCAGCCTGTCGTCAGCGTGTTCTATCAGGTATGGGACGAGCCGTTGATGACGCTCAACGGCGAGCACATGATCAGCGATGTGATCGCGCTATGCGGTGGTCGCAACGTGTTCGCGAAGCTCGAACCGCTGGTGCCGACGGTATCGACGGAAGCGGTGCTGGCCGCCAATCCGGAAGCGATCGTCACGGCCGCGCCGGGCGCGACGCAACCTGACCGCCCGCTGCCGTCGCTCGACAAATGGAAAGCGTGGCCCGCCATGACGGCGGTGGCGCGCAATAACCTGTTTGCCATCGACGGCGATCTGATCAATCGCCCCGCACCGCGTCTCGCGCAAGGCGCGGCGCAACTATGCGACGACCTCGATATCGCGCGCTCGCGCCGCGCGGGTCACTGAGCAAGGTCACGCGTTCCAGCGCACGATCGACCATTGCTGGTTCGTATCGTCGCGGCGCAACCAGACGCAACCCGACATATCGATCGACCATGTCAGGCAGCGCTCAATGGGCAACCCGAGCACGGTCGCCGCAATCACGCGCATCACGCCCGCATGCGTGACGACGTAAGCGGGCGTCAATTCGCGCGTCTGCTGGAACACGTCGAACCACGCGCGCACGCGGCCCACGAACTGCTCGACACTTTCGCCGCCATGCGCGCGGGCGCCTTCGAAATCCTGGGCCCACGCATCGAGCAGCGCGCGATCGATATCGTCCCAGCGCTGCAGTTCCCACGTGCCGAAGTCCATTTCCTTCAGACTGTCGTCGATGCTATAGGCGCAACCGAAATTAGCGGCGAGCGCAGTCGCGACCGTCGCGCAGCGCGTGAGCGGACTCGACAGCAGCACGCGTGGCGCGGGCACCTGCAAGGTCGCGAGACGCACGGCGACGGCCGCCGCCGACGCCTCCGGCGCATCGGCGAGCGCGACGTCGCTCTGGCCGTAGCACACGCCCTCTTCTACGGAAACAGCCGGGTGTCGGATCAGAACGATATCCATGCGAGTCCCACCAGGTAGATGGCCAGTTCGAAGATCTGTTGCGCAAAGCCAAGGCAATCGCCCGTATATCCGCCGATGCGTCTGACGAAATAGCGGCCCAGCATGAAGCGCAGCACGATGAGCACGAGCAGCGCGACACAACCGGCACGCCACTGCGGCCAGAAGAGCCACGGCATACCTAGAACGATAGCGCAGCCAAAAGCATTGCGTGACATGCGCTGTGCAACCGGCTTGGCCTTGCCTTCCGCGCGCACGTAGTCGAGCGTCACGAGATAGCTGATCGCGCAGGCGCGGCTCGCCGCATGCGCCGCAATCATCAGCCATGCCGCGTAGAGCGGCGGCAAGGCAGCGAGCGTTTGCCACTTCAATGCCAGCGCGACCATCAACGCAATCGCACCGAATGCGCCGATGCGCGAGTCATGCATGATGCGCAGCGTATCGTCGCGGGTATAGGCGCCGCCGAACGCATCGACGCAATCGGCCAGCCCGTCTTCATGGAATGCACCTGTGATGAGCAGCGTCGTTGCCATCGACAGCAACACCGCGACGCCCGGCGGAAAGATGCGCAACGCAGCCATGTATACGATTGCGCCCGCTGCGCCGACCAGCGCGCCGATCAATGGAAAGTAGCGCGCCGCCGCGTTCAGATAATGCGGTTCGTAGCCGACCCAGCGCGGCACGGGCACGCGCGTAAAGTAGCCGAGCGCGGTGAAGAAATAACGCAGCTCATTCATAGCTGATTCGACGCATTTTTCTCGCCACGGTTCTTTCGCCTGGCACGCATGAATTGATGCACGCGTCGCGCATCATGCATCGCGTTGCGCGACGCCAGCCGATTCGAAGCTGGCCATCTCGTTGACGAAAGCAACGGCTGCGCGCAGCAAAGGCATAGCAAGCGCCGCGCCCGTTCCTTCGCCGAGACGCAGATCGAGTGCGAGCAGCGGCACCGCGCAGAAGTGATCGAGCATGCGCCGGTGCCCCGCTTCGTTCGATGCATGCGCGAACACGCAGTATTCACGCACGGCAGGCGCGAACGCGTCGGCCACCAGCAGCGCGGACGTCGCGATGAAGCCGTCGACGACGATCGTCATGCGCGCCTCTGCCGCTGCGAGATACGCGCCCGCCATCATCGCGATCTCGAAGCCGCCGAAGGTTGCGAGCACATCGAGCGGATCGTCCGATGCCTGGTGATACGCGAGCGCCGCAGCCAGCACGTTGCGCTTCTTCACGAGGCCCGCATTGTCGAGACCCGTGCCGCGCCCGACGCAATCGTCGACAGGCACGCCGCACAGCCGGCTCATCAAACAAGCCGACGACGACGTGTTCGCAATGCCCATCTCACCAAAGCCGATCACGTTGGTGCCGAGCGCCGCGTGATGACGAACCCGGTCCGCGCCCGCGCGCATTGCCGCAAGTGCTTCGTCGCGCGTCATCGCAGGCTCTTGCGCGAAGTTGCGCGTACCGCGGCCAATGGGGATATCGACGAGCTTCTCGTGCGGCGCGAACTCGTGCGCGACGCCTGCATTCACCACTTCGAGTTCGAGTCCCGCGACGCGGCTGAACGCGTTGATCGCGGCGCCGCCCGCGAGAAAGTTGAGCACCATCTGCGCCGTCACCGCTTGCGGATACGGACTCACGCCTGCGTTCGCGATGCCGTGATCGGCCGCGAAGACGATCATTGCGGGACGCGTGATGGCAGGCCGTGTGCTGCGCTGGATCATGCCCATCTGGCGTGCGAGCGCTTCGAGCTGGCCGAGGCTGCCGGGCGGCTTGGTCTTCAGGTCGATGATGCGTTGCAGCTCGGCGCGCAAGGTCTGTTCGAGCGGCTCGACGATGGGCAGGGAAGGCGTAGTGGTCATGTTCGTGTTTGCTTGAAGAGTTCGGTTCAATGCGTGTTCAGTTGCGAGACGTTGCGCGCAGCGCGGGAATCAACGCTTCATCGTCGCCGTCGCGGATCAGTACGAGCGGATAGCCGAACGCGCGGCTGGCCAACTCGGGCGTCAGTACGTCGCGCGTGGGTCCCGCATGGGCGACGCCGTTGCCTTCGAGCAGCAGCGCGTGCGTCGCGAAACGCCGCGCGAGATTCAGATCGTGGCACGAGAACATCACTGTACGCCCGGCGCCGCGCGCCCATCCACTCAACGCTTCGAGGCAATCGATCTGATGATGCAGATCCAGATGCGCGAGCGGCTCGTCGAGCAGCAACAGCGGCGTGTCCTGGCACAGCACGGCCGCGAGCGCGACGCGCTGCCGCTCGCCGCCCGATAGCGACAGCACGTCGCGCGCAGCGAAATCCGCCAGACCGAGCGCGTCGAGTGCTGCATGCGCGGCCGCGCGATCTTCTTCGCGCTCCCAGCCCCAGCCGGCCAGATGCGGGAAGCGGTTCAGCAGCACGATGTCGAGTACGCTCGCGCTGAATGCATCGTGCGAGGTTTGCGGCATCAATGCACGGCGCTGCGCGAGGCGCGCGAGCGGCCATGCGTTCACATGCATGCCGTCAAGTTCAATGTGGCCTTTCGCTGGACGCATGAGACCGGCGAGCGTCGAGATGAGCGTGGTCTTGCCCGCGCCGTTCGGTCCGGCAATGCACCAGACTTCGCCCGGATAGAACGTGTGCGTGAAGTCATCGAGCAAGGTGCGCGAGCCGGCGCGCAAGGTCAGTTGATCCGCGTGCAGCGTGGCAGCAGCGCTTTTGTGCGCGCTTGTGCGTGCGTTCATGCGCGCCTCCGCCTGAGCAGCATCCACAGGAATACGGGCACGCCGATCAACGCGGTAATCACGCCGACAGGCAACTGCGCTGGCGCGATCACCGTACGCGCGATCAGATCGGCGCCCATCACGGCAACCCCGCCACCGAGCGCCGCTGCCGGCAGCAGCATCCGCTGATCGTTGCCGAATGCGAGACGCAGCATGTGCGGCACGACGAGCCCGACGAAGCCGATCGTGCCGCCCGTCGTCACGGCAGCAGCAGCGGCAAGCGACGCGACCAGGTAGACGCGCAACCGCGCGCGCATCACCGGCACGCCGAGCGCTTGCGCCGCGGCATCGCCGCGCAACAGCACGTTGAGTTGCGGCGCGATGGGGACGATTGCGAGCACGGCGACGCACAACGCAGCGAGCGCGAGCCACGGCGTGCCGCCGCCGTTCAGATCGCCTGTCAGCCAGAACAGCATGCCGCGCAGGCGGCTGTCGGGCGCGATCGTCAATAACAGTGTGATGACGGCGCCCCACCCCGCTGCGATCACCGCGCCCGTCAGCAGCAGACGCGGCGAGGCGTCCTGCGGCTCGCCGCGCCACAGCGCGCCGCGTGCGAGACCGAGCACCAGCAGAATCGACACGAATGCACCGGCGAACGCCGATGCATCGACGATCCACCACGCGCAGCCCGCGATCATCGCGACGAGCGCAAAGCTCGCCGCACCGCCCGACACGCCGAGCACATACGGTTCGGCAAGCGGATTGCGCAACAGCACCTGAAGCAACGCGCCCGCGAGCGCTAGCAACGCCCCGCAACCGAAGCCGGCGAGCGCGCGCGGCAGGCGCAGTGTGCGCACGATCTGCACGGCGAGATCGGACGATGCGTCAGCCGACGGCAGCAATGCGTCGAATACGCGCGTCGGCGCGACGCTCACGCTCCCGAGCGCAAGCGACGCCACGAAGACCGCGAGCGCCGCGACGGCGAGCGCCGTCCAGATGGCGAGCGCGCGCTTCGCGCTCATGCCTCGCGCGATGTGGATCGGCTGACGTTGCACGAGGCCGTTCATCGCGCGTTATTGCTGCTGCCAGCCGACGGTGATGTAGGCGCCACGCCTTGGCGTGTTGTACGTGTAGGCGAGTTCATAGTCCTTGTCGAAGAGATTCTGGATTTGCGCGGCCACGTACCACGCCTTCGTGACGTTGTAGCGCGCCGACAGGTTCACGATGCCATAACCGCCAAGCGCCGTGCCGCTGTCGTCACGCTCGCCGCTCACGAGCCACTCGCCGCCCACCCGCCAGCTGCCGATATTACGGTTCGCCGCGAACGAAGCGAAATGCCGCGCGCGACGATTCAGATCGGTATGCGTGTCTTCATCGACGGGATTCTGGAACGTCACGGCCGCGCGCACGTCGGTCTTGCCGACATGGCCCTGCCACGATCCTTCGATGCCCTGCACTTTCGCATGCCCCACGTTCTCCGCCACGAAGATCCCAGGCGTTGTCTGCACATAGTCGATCAGGTTCGTGTAGCGCGTCTGGAATGCCGTGAGCTTCATCAGGCCGAGCGCATCGGACGCGTACTGCAACGCGGCTTCGACGGAATGGCTGTGCTCCGGCTGGATCAGCGGATTGCCGCTATACGGGTAGTACAGATCGTTGAAGCTCGGCGCGCGAAACGCATCGGACCAGCTTGCAGTCACCTTCCAATGCTCGTTGAAGTCGTAGCCATAGCCCAGATAGTAACTGTTGGCTCCGCCGAAATCCGAGTACTGGTCGCGTCGCAGGTTCGCCTGGATCTGGCTGTTGCCGAAGCGCCCCGTATAGCCCGCAAACACCGAGTTCACGTGACGGTCCGGCGCGCTGTACTGGTTCGAGTCGAGCGTCTGGTCGAGATGCTCGTAGCCCAGTTGCAGCTTTTGATCGCGCGCAAACGTGAAATCGTTTTGCCACGTGTACTGCCGGTTGTCCGAATCGTAGCGATACAGATAGTCGCCATTGAGCGACGTGTTGCTGCGATCGTTACCCGTCGCGACGACGAAGCGTGTCGTCCACCCGTCGGTGAGCTTGCCGTTCGCGAACGCCGAGGCTGTCTGCACCTTGCTGTGCAGGTTGTTGAGATCGGTGGGCAGGCCGAAGGGATTGTCGAAGCTGTCGTTGCCGTTCGACTGGAAGTAGCGCAGACCGATGTCCCACTGGTCGTTGAGCTTGTGACGCAGCGACGCGCTCACGCTCTCGTTGAAGTAGCCGTTCGCGTTCGGATTGACGGGCGCGAGCTCCGGGTCGATCGACGAGAAGCCATCCGTCTTCGCACGCGCGAGCGTGACGCTGAAGGTCGTGCGGCCGTCCTTGTCGAGCGCGCCGTCGACGCCCGCCGCCTGGCGCTGCGTGTGATAGCTGCCGTACTCGACGTCGAAGTGAAAACGCGGCGGATGGTTGCCGCCATCCTTCGTGAACACCTGCACCACGCCGCCGATCGCACCCGATCCATACAGCGCCGACACGTTGCCGTTGACCACTTCGACGTGATCGATCTGATCGAGCGGAATCTGCTCGAGTTGCGCGTTGCCCTGGCTCACCGAATCGACGCGCACGCCGTCGATCAGCACGAGCGATTGCGTCGCCGACGCGCCGCGCAGAAACAGACTCGAGGTCGCGCCCGGTCCGCCGTTGCGCACGACCTGCGCGCCGGGCGCGAACTGCAGTAGCCCCGGCAAGTCGCGCGCGCTGTTGTCCGCGATGTCCTGCGCGTCGAACAGCGTGGTCTGCGGAATCGCGTCGGCGAGTCGCTGCGCGCGGCGGTCCGCCGTGACGACGATGGGCGACAAAGTCGTGGGGATTGTCTTTGACGAAGTATCGGTCGGGCCATTGTCCGATCGATCCGTGGATGTGGCGGATGGGTTCGCCTCGTCGGCTGGCTGCGCACTTGCAGCGAACGGGACTGCAGCGAAGGCGATCACGGCAAGCGCGGCAAGCGGCGCGCGCCTGACATGCGGACACAGCAAACGCGGAAACACCGGACGCGAAAACGCCGGGTGGACAAACACGGAGGTGAGCATCGAAAGAGTCCTGTGGGCCTGTGCGCGGCCCGCTCCTCGTGGGCCGATGCCTGTACAAGGAGCGATACGCTCCTTGCCTCCGGCCGGTATCCGGGCTGACGACTGGCCGACCCGCCTTCCCACGCATCATGCGCAGTGGCGCTTCGCACGGCATCGGCTCTCATGGATGGCTCGACGCGTGCATGGGTCGACCTGCAGGAACTGCGGTCGTTGTACCGTTGCGAGGACAGCGCAGGTTGGCTCGTCCGGGCGGACTTCGCTCCCTGCTTCCCATTTAACTGCGCGCGGCGCGATACCGCGCGCGGGCACCAGAGTGCCGCAAGTGTAGAAGTGGCGCACACACGCGTCAAGAACGCGAGGCATCGCATCGACTTCGATGACGGACTGTTAAAAAAGTCCCTGTTTTAAGGGTGAAAATGTGTGAATCGCGACGAGACACCTGGATAATGCGGCGTTAAAGCGCTACTGTTACGTCTCGAAACGAGACAAATGCCCGAGCGTGCGACATTCCGCGCTAGAATGCCATGTCTTTAGAGGACGCAGCACATGCTCACCGAACTCGAAACACTGTCACAGAACATCGGCCGGCTGATCGAGATCAGCCAGCGCTATAACGAAGCGCGCCTCGCACTCGAAGAACAGCTCGCACAAGCGCGCGCCGAATGCGAAGCCACCCGCGTAGAACTCGAACAGACTCGCGAAGAACGCGCCGCGTTGCAAGCGGAGCGCGATGCGCTGTCCGCGAAGATCGACGATGCCCAGGTACGTCTGAACGCCATCCTCGAGAAGTTGCCGCGCGCTCGCGGTCATGAGCCCGACAATCAACTCGATCTCCTCGCGCCCGAGCAACAGGCGCAGGCCAATCACGACGCGAACAACGACGCGACCCGCCACGGAGAAAACGCATGACCACGAAGCAGATCGAAGTGTCGATCCTCGGCCAGCCCTATCGTCTCGCCTGCTCGCCGGAAACGGAAGCTGCGCTGCTCGAAGCGGTGGCGCGTGTCGACGCCGAGATGTCGAAGATCCGCGCCAACAGCAACGTGCGCGGTCAGGATCGTATCGCCGTGATGGCGGCATTGTCGCTGGCATCGGAACTGCTTAGGCTGCAAGCCAGCGTGCGACACGGAGAATCATTTCCCGCCGAAGAAATCCGGCGTACAATGCACCAGATGAATGAGCAGCTGGGCACTGTGATCCAACAGTACGGCAGCGTGCAGTAAAGAAAATTGTGGTGGGCTTGATTGGTTTGCGGTCGGGCCCATGTTGTAGAGCAAACGTTTTAAAGCTTCCCTGCCTGGTTCGCCAAGGTCATATATTCCTTGAACCAATGCTATGTGCACGGTTGCGGAAATTTGTAGCACGGGTGTGCGCGTCACTCTGTCTGATGTACCCGAAGTGCTGCTAACTGCGACCAATTCTGAACCTCAGGTTCAGGATGCCGGCCTAGCGGCTAAGGCGGGGACCTATATGAACGGCATCGGACTTTGTCCGATGCCGTTTTTCTTTGTGCGTGCGCTTTGCGGCCTGATGGCACGCGGCATGTTGCAAGACGTTTGAACCCGACCGTTCGACGAAGACTTCCTTCTATCTCACGTTCAATCCGACTCATGCGCTACTGGCTGATGAAGTCCGAACCGGACGAAGCGAGCATCGACGATCTCGCGAATGCCCCGCAACGCACGCTGCCCTGGACGGGCGTGCGCAATTACCAGGCGCGCAACTTCATGCGCGACATCATGAAGATCGGCGACGGCGTGTTGTTCTATCACTCCAGTTGCCCTGAACCGGGCATTGCGGGCATCGCCGAAGTGTCGTCGACGCCCTACCCAGACCCGACCCAGTTCGATGCGAAGAGCCCGTACTACGACGAGAAGTCGTCGCAGGAAACGCCGCGCTGGACGCTCGTCGATGTTGTGTTCAAGAAGAAGATCAAACTGATCCCGCTCGCCGCGTTGCGCGAGCATCCCGAGCTTGCCGACATGCGCGTGCTCGCGAAGGGCAACCGCCTGTCGATCACGCCCGTGACGGGGGCTGAATGGGCGTTCATCACGAAGCAGCTTGCGAAGCGTGCTGCGTGAGTACGCGAGTGCGTGCGTGATGAATAAGCGAGTCCGCGTGACATTCGAGCATTCACTCGGGAACCAGACGACCCTTTCAGAAGCCTAACCGCCTCGCAAGCGTCATGCCACGCGCGCCGCGCCATTGCGCCTGGCGCCGTGGACCTCGACGCATGCACGCATAACCTGCTCAACGAAGGAGTCGAACAATGACCAAGAAATCTGCGCTCGTGTGGGCGCTCGCGGCGGGCGCATGCGCGGCGCCAGTTGCCCTCGCGCTCACGTCCGTCGCGGCCAATGCGCAAACCGTTGTGCAGCAGTATCAGCCGGCTGGTGTGCTGTCGCTGAACGCGCAGGCGAGTGCCGACGTGCCGCAAGACGTCGTCGATATCACGCTGTTCTATGAGCAGGAAGCGAGCGATCCGTCGTCGTTGACGGGCACGCTGAACCAGCATGCCGACCAGGCGCTGCAGAAGGCGAAGGGCGTGAGCGGTGTGACGGCGCGCACCGGTTCGTTCTCGATCTATCCGTCGACGGATCGCGACGGGCGTATTTCTGCATGGCGCGGCCGCACGGAGATCGTGCTGGAGTCGCACGACTTCGCGGCAGCATCGAAGCTCGCGGGACAGCTGTCTTCGATCATGCAGGTTGGGAATGTGCAGTTTTCACTGTCGCCGGAGGCTGAGCGCGCTGCCGGGCAGAAGCTGACGGGGCAGGCGATTGCATCGTTCAAGCAACAGGCTAGTTCGGCTGCGCAGGCTTTCGGGTATAGCGGCTATACCATTCGCGAAGTTAATGTCGGGCATAGTGGTGGCGTGCCGCCACGGCCTGTCATGATGATGAGCATGCGGTCGGATGTTAGTGCCAAGGCGGCGGCGCCTGTGCCGGTTGAAGGTGGCACGTCTACCGTGACGGTTAATGTTTCAGGGTCTGTGCAGATGAAGTGATTTTTTTGTCTGCGAGGCAGCGGGGGTTTTTTCGCCTTGGCGGCGTGGGCGTTTTTTTGTGTTCTCGCCTTTGCGCTGGCATCCGCGTTTTGCTTCTGGTTCGCAAGCGTTGCCCCTGTGCGGGGCGGCACCTACTTTTCTTTGCCGCCGCAAAGAAAAGTAGGCAAAAGAAAGCGGCTCACACCGCCAATCCTTGTTCCTGCCTGAGGGCCCCCGAAGGTTCTTACACTTCACACGGCAACCACATGAACCACGTTCGTTGCCAGCGCTCTTGCAGTGCGCCTCACCCGCTTCACCCTCCCGCATTACAGCACGCCGCGCCAGATCGTCCACGGCCGCCCAGGTGGCAAACTGTGTGTCGGCCCAAGTACTCCCCACGCCTCACTTCGGACCGATAGCACGCGTCCCACGCTGTAAGAGCCCCAGGCTATACGCCGCGGCAACCTACACACAGTTTGCCACCTGGGCTGCAGCAACCATTCGCTGCCGCGGTTCGTGTACGGGTGTGTGAAGTGGGTGAGGCGCACGTTCAGAGCGTTGGCAACGCAAGCAAACAAGGACGTTGCCGTGTGAAGTGTGGGGACGTTGGGGGCCCGTGGATAAACACACGGGCTGGCGGTGTGAGCCGCTTTCTTTTGCCTACTTTTCTTTGCGGCGGCAAAGAAAAGTAGGTGCCGCCCCGCACAGGGGCAACGCTTGCGAACCAATAACATCTAGCGGATGCCAGCGACAACACAAGCAGACCACTCAAAGCGTCGCAGACAGAAAAAAACACCTCACCCTACATTAACAGCCCGCGCAGCCTCCCGCCCATTCCGCCGATACGCCCACACCAACATCAACACCCCGGCAATCACCATCGGCAACGACAGCCACTGTCCCATGGACAGCCCCAACGCGAGCAACCCAAGGAAATCATCCGGCTCACGCGCAAACTCGACAGTAAACCGAGCAAGCCCGTACCCAATGAGAAACACCGCAGAAGCAGCCCCAACAGGCCGCGGCTTACGCGTAAAAAACCACAACACAAGAAACAGCACCACACCCTCGAGTGCGATCTCATACAACTGCGAAGGATGCCGCGGCAGCATGTGATATTGCGCAAACACCTCACCGAGATGCCATTGCGCGGCCTGCGCCGGATGCGCCGCCAGCCAGCCGGCGTCCTCATTCGCGGCACCGGGAAACAGCATCGCCCAGGGCGCATCGGGCGACGTCACCCGCCCCCACAACTCGCCGTTGATAAAGTTACCAAGGCGCCCAGCCGCCAACCCGGTCGGCACCATCGGCGCGACGAAATCGGTCACCTGCAGCCACGTGCGCTTGCGCTGCCACGCGAACAACACCATCGCGAGCGTCACGCCGAGAAAACCGCCATGGAACGACATGCCCCCTTCCCAGACCTTGAAGATGTCCAGAGGATGCGCGAAGTACCAGCTCGCCTTGTAGAACAGCACATAACCAAGACGCCCGCCGAGGATCGTGCCGAGCACGCCGTAAAACAGCATGTCGTCGATGTCCTTCGGGGTCCAGCCTTGCGCCGCGACATGCGGCAAACGCAGCCGCAGCCGGCCCACGACGATCGCCATGACAAAGGCGACCAGGTACATCAGGCCGTACCAGCGGACGGCCAGCGGTCCCAGATGAATGGCGATGGGATCGAAATTCGGGTGAATGTGCATCGTATCGTTATAGGGGTTCGGTAATCTGGAAACTCAAGCGCATTGGACGCGCCGCGCCGCAAAGGGTTCGCAGCCGCTCAACCGGCAAGCACATCGGCATGCGCACGCACGATGTCGATGAAACCGGCCAGCACAGGGCTCACTTCCGCCGTGCGCCACACCAGCCCGGTGACGACGGCCGGCACGGCCTCACGCAACGGACGATACACGACGCCCGTGCGCCGCAGGTTACGCAATGATTGCGGCACCAGCGCGACACCCATGCCCGCGGACACCAGGCTCACGATCGTCTGCATCTGGATCGCTTCCTGGCCGATGTGCGGCGTGAGACCGGCCGCGCCGTAGCAATCCATAATGATGTCATAAAAGCCTGGCGCCAGACGCCTTGGAAAAACGACCAGCGGCGCGTCGCCTGCTTGCGCGAGGCTCAACGGCTCGTCGCGCCATTCGGCCACGCCCGCCCCGCCCGGATCATCACCTTCCGCATTGCCTTCAACACGCGCCGCCATCTCCGTCGACATCGCGATCACCAGCGGCTCGCGCGCCAGCGGCAACCACGACAGCTGCGACGCATAACGCGGCGGCAGCGGCCCGATCACGAGCCCGGCATCGACACGCCCCGCGACCAGCTCGTCGATCTGCACGTCGCTGGTCGCTTCGAGCAGTTCGAGCCGCACACGCGGATGGCGCGCGCCGAACTCACGCAGTAGCGGCGGCAACAGCCCGTAATCCGCCGTCGAGACGAACGCCAGCGAGAGCACCCCTGCCTCGCCGCGCGCAAGGCTCTGCGCCAGTGGCCGCAGCCCTTCGGCGGCCGCCAGCAGGCGCCGCACCTCGGGCAGCAGATCCGCGCCGACGGACGTCAGCTCGACGGAGCGCTTGGTGCGCGCGAACAGTTCGACGCCCAGCGTCTCTTCGAGCGCGCGGATCGCCTGCGACAGCGGCGGCTGCGTCATCGACAGCCGTGCCGCCGCGCGCCCGAAGTGCTTCTCTTCGGCGACGGTCACGAAATAGCGCAACTGGCGCAGATCAGGGACGGCAGGCAGGCTCATTGATACATTTTACGACCTAATCGGCGCTGAATAATATATTGGACATTCTTTTGCAGAAACTCCATTCTTGCCCAACGCGCCCGAACTAGACTAAAGAACCCGCGCTGGAACCGCCCAGGCCGTTGCGCCGCAAGCGGGAAGCGAGCCGATCGGCGCGCACATCAAAACAACTGGATGGAGCTCCCCATGCCGTACAACCGTCGTTCGAAGAACATCACGCAAGGCGTCGCGCGTTCGCCGAACCGCTCGATGTATTACGCGCTCGGCTACCAGAAGGAAGACTTCGACAAGCCGATGATCGGCGTCGCCAACGGCCACTCGACCATCACGCCGTGCAACGCCGGCCTGCAACGCCTCACCGATGCCGCCGTCGAAGCCGTCAAGCGCTCCGACGCGAACCCGCAGACCTTCGGCACGCCGACCATCTCCGACGGCATGTCGATGGGCACGGAGGGCATGAAGTACTCGCTGGTGTCGCGCGAAGTGATCGCCGACTGCATCGAGACCTGTGTGCAAGGCCAGTGGATGGACGGCGTGGTCGTGATCGGCGGCTGCGACAAGAACATGCCGGGCGGCATGATCGGCCTCGCGCGAATGAACGTGCCGGGCATTTACGTGTACGGCGGCACCATCAAGCCGGGCAAGTGGAAAGGCACCGACCTGACCATCGTGTCGTCGTTCGAGGCCGTCGGTGAGTTCACGGCGGGCCGCATGTCGCAGGAAGATTTCGAAGGGGTCGAACAGAACGCGTGCCCGACCACGGGCTCGTGCGGCGGCATGTACACGGCCAACACGATGAGTTCGTCGTTCGAGGCACTTGGCATGTCGCTGATGTATTCGTCGACGATGGCGAACCCGGATCAGGAGAAAGTGGATTCGGCGGCCGAGTCGGCGCGCGTGCTGGTCGAGGCCGTCAAGCAGGATCTCAAGCCGCGCGACATCATCACGAAGAAATCGATCGAAAACGCCGTCGCGCTCATCATGGCAACGGGCGGCTCGACCAATGCCGTGCTGCACTATCTGGCCATCGCGCACGCGGCGGAAGTCGAGTGGACCATCGACGACTTCGAGCGGATGCGCAAGAAAGTGCCCGTGATCTGCGACCTGAAGCCGTCGGGCAAGTACGTCGCGACCGACCTCCACCAGGCGGGCGGCATCCCGCAGGTACTGAAGCTGCTGCTCGACGCGGGCCTGTTGCACGGCGACTGCGTGACCATTACGGGCAAGACGATCGCTGAAGAACTGAAGGACGTGCCGGCCAAGCCGCGCGCGGACCAGAAAGTGATTTATCCGATCGACAAGGCGCTCTACAGCGAAGGCCATCTGGCGATCCTCAAGGGCAACCTCGCGGAAGACGGCGCCGTCGCGAAGATCACCGGTCTGAAGAACCCGGTCATCACGGGCCCGGCGCGGGTGTTCGACGACGAGCAAAGCGCGATGGATGCAATCCTCGCCGACAAGATCAAAGCCGGCGATGTCGTCGTGCTGCGCTATCTCGGCCCGCAAGGCGGCCCGGGCATGCCGGAGATGCTCGCGCCGACGTCGGCCATCATCGGCAAGGGGCTTGGCGAATCGGTCGGCCTCATCACCGACGGGCGCTTCTCAGGCGGCACGTGGGGCATGGTCGTGGGTCACGTCGCGCCGGAAGCGTTCGTCGGCGGCACGATCGCGCTCGTGCAGGAAGGCGACTCGATCACCATCGACGCGCACAAGCTGCTGTTGCAGCTGAACGTCGACGACGCCGAGCTGCAACGCCGGCGCGGCGCATGGAAGCAGCCCGCGCCGCGCTACACGCGTGGTGTGCTGGCCAAGTTCGCGGCGCTCGTAAAGCCGGCGAACAAGGGCGCTGTCACGGACTGACGCGTCAGCCGTTCTGCGCCGCTTGACTGACGCGGCGCAGCATCGCACGTCGACGCCAGCAACGCTTCGATACGCAAAGGGGCACACGGATCGCCGTGTGCCCCTTTGCTCTTATAATGCGTCCACCACGAGCCGGGCTGAGTCACCGGCGGAGACCATAATGAAATCGAAGTCGTATGCGGCACTCGTGCTGGCAGGCACTTTGGCACTCACCGGCACGGCGCGCGCGCAGGCTCCAGGCCTTGCGCTGGCGCAAAAGCAGAATTGCATGAGCTGCCATTCGGTGACGCGGCAGTTCATGGGCCCTTCGCTGCACGATGTCGCGGCGAAATACGCGCCGCGCAGCGACGCCGTGGCCTACCTCACGCGCAAGATCATGGAAGGTAGCGCGGGCGTCTGGGGACCCGTGCCGATGCCCGCCAACACACAGGTCACGCAGGACGAGGCGATGTCGCTGGCAAGCTGGATCCTGACGCTCAAGTAGCGTCCGCCGCGTGCGGTCTACTTGCTGGTCGTCGAGTTGCCGAGTTCTTCGCGGATCGCCTCGCGTACCCAAATGAGCATTTCCGTTTCCAGCGCGAGTGCCACCTCGCGCGTGATCTGATTGACGAGCCAGGTCGTGTGATCCTGGAACGCGTCGCGGCAACGCGCCTCGATCAGATTGCGGCCATCCCCTTTCAGATACGTCGAGAACCGCCCACGCAAGCGCTCAGCCAGCACGTCGGCGTCGTAGTCGGACCTCGTCGCGGGCGCAGGCACCGGCACGTGTTCCACCGGCGCCGTCAGCGAATCCGGCACGGGCGGCGCGACATACTGCTCGGCCGTCGACCCCGATGTGAACTCCGCTTCGCCCGGCACGAACTGCGCGGGCTCGCGGATCGGCGCACGCGGAGATTCGTAGATGGAATCGAGAACGGGCACGTCGTCGTCGGCATGGACGGACGGCGTTTGCGGCTCCGCATGTGTGTCCTGCGGAGCGTCGTGCAGGTCATGCGTCGCCGCATGCTTGCCACGCGCGTGCGTACCTGCGTGCGTACCCTCATGACCATGCGAGCCGGTGCGCTTCGGCCGCTTGGCCTTCGCATGCGGCTCGTGGCCCGTCACCATCACGTCGGTCAGAAGGGGGATGTCTTGATCGGAAGAGTCGGAAGATTGGGACACGAAAACACTCCCTTTAAAGATCGGACGGACCGGTTCTGCGCGAATCGGACAAGACCGCGCATCGAGCGGACAGAACGGTCAGGCGCCCTGCTTGTAGTTATTCAGAGCATAGCCGCGATCGCGGTAGAAGCGATAGCGCTCGCGACCCGCGGCCAGTTCGTCGGGCGCGTTGCCGACGATTTCCAGCAGGCGCTCGAAGCGCGCGAACTGCGACGGCACGGTCGCGCCCAGATTCAACAGTATCTGATGATGCGGCACGTCGTCGAGCGACGACGTGAGTACGACGGGCGTCTGCGCCGCGAGCGGACTACCCGCGAGGCAGTGCGGGATGAAGTCGAGCGGCGAGAAGGTCCACAACTGCTCGTCGAACGCGCGCAGGCGCGGCGGCTCGGCCAGCACGACGAGCGGCTGGCCGGCCTGATACGCCTTGCGCACGAGACGGCACGCATACTGCAGCGAATCGCCGACGTTCGAATGAAAGTCGATGCGGGTCATCGGCGATCCTGCTTCGCTGCGCTACATGCAATCGGACTACAACGCGTCATTGTGCAGCGCGGTCGATCAGGAACTGCGACAGGAGCGGCACAGGACGGCCCGTTGCGCCCTTCGCCGCGCCGCTCTTCCATGCGGTGCCCGCGATGTCGAGGTGCGCCCACGGATACGCTTCCGTGAAGCGCGACAGGAAGCACGCCGCCGTCACGCTGCCCGCCGGACGTCCACCGATGTTCGCGAGGTCGGCGAAGTTCGACTTCAGCTGATCCTGATACTCGTCGTCGAGCGGCAGACGCCATGCCGGGTCGGAGGCTTCCTTCGATGCGTCGAGCAGTTCGCCCGCGAGCGCGTCGTCCTTCGAGAACAGGCCGCTGTTGTGATGACCGAGCGCAATGATGCAGGCGCCCGTCAGCGTCGCGATGTCGATCACGGCAGCCGGTTTGAAGCGCTCGGCATACGTGAGCGCGTCGCACAGGATCAGGCGGCCTTCCGCGTCCGTGTTCAGCACTTCGATCGTCAGGCCCTTCATGCTGGTGACGATGTCGCCCGGCTTGGTCGCGTTGCCCGCGGGCATGTTCTCGCAGGTCGGAATGATGCCGACCACGTTCAGCTTCAGGCCCATTTCCGCGACGGCACGCAGCGTGCCTAGCACGGAGCCCGCGCCGCACATGTCGTACTTCATCTCGTCCATGCTGTCGCCCGGCTTGAGCGAAATGCCGCCCGTGTCGAACGTGATGCCCTTGCCGACCAGCACGACGGGCGCGGCCTTCGCGCTCCCACCCTGGTACTGGAGGACGATGAACTGCGGCGGCTCGACGGAACCTCTGGTGACCGACAGGAACGAGCCCATCTTGAGCGCTTCGAGCTGCTTCTGGCCGAGCACTTCGACCTTCAGCTTCCAGTCTTTCGCGAGCTTCTTCGCGGTCGTGGCCAGATAGGTCGGCGTGCAGACGTTGCCCGGCAGGTTGCCGAGGTCCTTGGTCAGATCCATGCCGTTCGACAGCGCGACGCCTTGCTTCAGCGCAACCTTCGCGAGCTTTTCGTCCGCCGCATCGACGCTGAACACGATGCGCTTGAGCGCGCGCGTGCTGTTGTCCGGCTTGCTCTTCATCTGCGTGAACCGGTAGGTCAGTTCGCGCAGCGCGAGGATCGCAGCGCGCACGGCCCAATCCGACGAGCGCTCCTTGATGGGCGCCTGAGCCAGCGTGAAGGTGACCTGCGTGACCTTGGTGCCGAGGATCGCGCGCCACGCGGCGCGTACGGCGTCGCCGTAGGCCTTCTGCGTGAAGGCGTCCTGCTTGCCGAGGCCGACCAGCAGTACACGCGACGCGCCGATGCCCTGCACTTCATGCAAGAACACCGTGCTGCCCGTCTTGCCGTCCATGTCGCCGGCCTTGATGATGCGCGTGAGCAGACCCTTGGTGGCCGCGTCGATTTCCAGCGCCGCGCCCGACAGCGTCTGCGATTCGAACACGCCGATCACGATGCAATCCGATTTCCCGGTAAGGAACCCGTTGGTCGAGCCTTTGCTCCAATCACAGGCTTTTATGCTAAAGTCCATCGCGCTTGTCCTCGGATAAAATCTGGGCTTAGGATGAAAGCCGCAATTATCCGCTATTTTTCCCGCGGCGGCTGCACGAAGGCGTGACGGGGCTCAACCCCGCTGCCTGTCGGAGCGCGCCCTCTCCTCATCAACCATGATTTTTGAACGCTCTCTCCAGCGCGAACTGGCGTATACGGCTGGCGCCGTGTTCATGGTTCTGCTCACGCTGGTCCTGACGACGATGATGATCCGCATCGTCGGCTTCGCGGCGTCCGGTGAAATCGACCCGCGCGACGTGCTCGTGCTGATCGGCCTGACGGTCATCGGCTACCTCGCGATCATGCTGGTCGCGACGCTGTTCGTGTCGATCCTGTTCGTGCTCACGCGCTGGTACAAGGATTCCGAAATGGTCGTGTGGCTCGCCTCCGGTGTGAGCCTCACGCGTTTCATCAAGCCGATCGGCCTGTTCGCGACGCCCATCATCATTCTGATCGCCTTCTTCGTGTTCGTCGGCTGGCCGTGGTCGAACCAGCAGAGCAAGCTGATCCGCGCGCGCTTCCAGCAGCGCGACGAAGTCTCGCTGCTCGCGCCGGGCCAGTTCCGCGAATCGGCGACGAGCCATCGCGTGTTCTTCATCGAGAAGATGTCGCCCGATCAGGGCCACGTCGAGAACGTGTTCGTCACCAGCACCGAAGGCGGCAAGGTGAACGTGGTCGTGTCGAAGAACGGCCACACGGAAACGCAAAAGAACGGCGACCGCTTCGTCGTGCTCGAAAACGGCCGCCGCTACGACGGCGAGCCGGGCCATCCCGACTTCCGCATCATGGAGTTCGAACGCTATGGCGTGAAGATCCAGAGCCAGCCGGTCGTCAATACGCCCACCACGACGGGCACGCCGACGCTCGACCTGTTCCGCGACCCGACCCGCCAGAATCTGGCTGAATTCGCATGGCGCGCGGGCCTGCCCTTGATCGCGATCAACCTGATGCTGCTCGCCATCCCGCTCGCGCACCAGAATCCGCGCCGCAGCCGCACGATCAATCTCGTGATGGCCGTGTTGATCTATCTGACGTATTCGAACCTGCTGAACGTCGTGCAGTCATGGATCGAGCAAGGCAAGATGTCGTTCGGCGTGGGCCTCGTGGGGCTGCATATCGTCGTGGCGCTGGTCGTGGCGTTCATTTTCTGGCTGCGGGTGCGCAACCGGCCGCTCTTCACGCGTGCGACGTTCAGCCGGTCGAGCCGTCCGGCGCAGGGAGCGTGACCCATGCGCATCTATGAAAAGTATTTCGCGCGTCAGGTTTACCTCACGTTCATCTTCATTCTGTTCGCGTTTTCGGGTCTGTTCTTCTTCTTCGACCTGATCAACGAACTGAACTCAGTCGGTCACGGCAACTACAAGTTCCAGTACGCGGTGCTGCGCGTTGCGCTGCAGACGCCGTCGCGCTTCTACGAAATCATTCCTGTCGCCGCGTTGATCAGCGCGATCTACGTGTTCGCTCAGATGGCGGCGAATTCCGAGTACACGATTTTCCGCGTGTCCGGTCTCGCCACCAATCAGGCGCTGCGCTCGCTCCTGAAGATCGGCATTCCGCTCGTGTTCCTCACGTACCTCATCGGCGAAGTGGTCGGGCCGTACACGGACCAGTTGTCGGAGCGCGTGCGTCTGGAGGCGCTCGGCTCATCGGTCTCGAGCAATTTCGAGTCGGGTGTCTGGGTGAAGGACACGCTGACGGCGCGCGCCGACGGCGAGCAGGTGACGCGTTTCGTGAACGTCGGGCAGTTGCAGCCGGACGCGACCATCTCGAACGTGCGCATCTACGAGTTCGATTCGAAGTTCCGCCTGTCGAACGTGCGCATCGCGAAGTCGGGTAAGTATCAACCGCCTGGCCACTGGCTGTTGACGGACGTCACGGACACGCAACTGATCGATGTCGCGCAGGACGCCAGCAAGCCCGCCGATGCGTTGAACCCGGTGTATCGCGCGAAGCAGGTGACGTTGCCTGAGTACTCGCTGCGTTCGGAGTTGACGCCGCAGATTCTGTCGGTGCTGCTGGTCGCGCCGGAGAGGATGTCGATGTTCAATCTGTTCCGCTATATCCAGCACTTGACCGAGAACCATCAGGACACGCAACGGTATGAGATCGCGCTGTGGCGCAAGGTGCTGTATCCGTTTGCGGTGTTCGTGATGCTGGTGCTGTCGCTGCCGTTTGCTTATCTGCATACGCGGGCGGGCGTGGTTGGGGTGAAGGTGTTCGGCGGGATCATGCTGGGGATGAGCTTTCAGCTGTTCAATACGCTGTTCTCGCATATCGGTAATCTGAACACGTGGCCGGCGCCGTTGACGGCGGCGACGCCTGGGTTGATCTATCTTGTGCTTGGGCTCGTCGGGCTCAAGTGGGTTGACAGGCATTAGGCACTTTTTCTCTGCGAGGCGGTATGGGATCTCATGGCGTGGTGCTGTTTGCGCATGGCGCGAGAGATCCTCGCTGGGCCGAGCCTTTTGAGCGGCTGCGCGCCCGGTTGCTCGAGTTGCGCGGGGCGGCCGCTGGGCCGGTTTCGTTGGCTTTTCTTGAGCTTATGACGCCTGGTTTGCCTGAGGCTGTGGCTGCTCAGGTCGCAGCAGGAGCGTCTGTTGTCACCGTTGTGCCGGTTTTTTTCGGGCAAGGTGGGCATGTTCGGCGAGATCTGCCGGTGATTCTCGATCAGTGCCGCAGCGCGAATCCTTCTGCTGAGATTCGTTGTGCGACTGCTGTTGGCGAGGATGCCGAAGTTATTGAGGCGATTGCTGGGTATTGCCTGCGGCAGGCTTTGGTTTGAGGGTTTAGGGTTGTTTGTCTGCGACGCTTTGAGTGGTCTGCTTGTGTTGTCGCTGGCATCCGCGGTTTGTTAGCGTGCTTCACGCGTTGCCCCTGTGCGGGGCGGCACCTACTTTTCTTTGCCGCCGCAAAGAAAAGTAGGCAAAAGAAAGCGGCTCACACCGCCAGCCCGTGTATTTGCCTGAGGGCCCTCAACTGGTCTTATGCTCCACACGGCAACGTCTCTGTTGGCGCTCGTTGCCAACGCTTCGAATGAGCGCCTCCCCCACTTCAAATACCCGTACCAAGGCAAGCGTCAGCGAAAGGTTTGCGCCGCCCAGGTGGCAAACTGTGTGTAGGTTGTCGCGGCGTATAGCCTGGCGCTCTTACAGGGTGGGGCGCGTGCTATCGGTCCGAAGTGAGGCGTGGGGAGTACCTGGGCCTACACACAGTTTGCCACCTGGGCGGCCGTGGACGATCTGGCGCGGCATGCTGCAACTCGGGGGCATGAAGCGGGTGAGACGCATTGCAAGAGCGCTGGCAACGAGCATGGGTCACGTGGCTGCCGTGTGAAGTGTAAGAACCTTCGGGGGCCCTCAGGCAAACACTAGAACTGGCGGTGTGAGCCGCTTTCTTTTGCCTACTTTTCTTTGCGGCGGCAAAGAAAAGTAGGTGCCGCCCCGCACAGGGGCAACGCTAGCAAACCAGAAGCAAAACGCGGATGCCAGCAAAAACACAAGCAGACCACCCACAGCGTCGCAGACAAAAAAAATCACCTCATAGCATCAAACACGATCCTCGCAGCCTCAACCACGACCTCATCCTGCGGCAGCGTCTGCTTCGGCATCACGCCAGTGAAATACACAGCGACAACAAAAGGCGCCGCCGAAGGCGGATACACAACCGCAACATCGTTAGCCGTCCCGTAATCCCCGCTCCCAGTCTTGTCGGCGACCAGCCAGCCAGAACCCGGCACGGCAGCCCGAATCCGAGCGGCACCCGTCGCGTTCCCCAGCATCCATGCCTTCAACTGCTCCCGCTGCTGTGGACCCAGCACATCATCGGCCAACAGCAGCTTCTGCACATCGAGCATCATCGCCCGCGGCGTCGTGGTGTCCCGCATATCGCCCGGCACGGACGCATTCACCTCGGGCTCCCCGCGCAGCAAATCAAACCACTCATCCCCAATCGAAACCGCGAACTGGTTCAACACCTCCGGCCCGCCGACAGCCGTCAGCAACAGATTCGCCGCCGTGTTGTCGCTGTGCTGAAGCGCCGCAGCACTCAGTTCGCCGATCGTCATACCCTCCCCCACGTGCCGCTTCGTAACAGGCGAGTTCGCAACGAGATCAGCGTCACCGTATCGAACACGCTCATCGAGCAGACCACGTTCGGCCATGCTGCGCTTCAAAACCAGCGCAACGACAAGCAGCTTGAACGTGCTGCACATCGGAAACCGCTCCGACTCGCGATAGCCGACATACGACCCATCCGCCGTATTGAGCGCAGCCACACCAAGGCGCCCGCCGCTCGACGCCTCCAGTTTTTCCAACCGCTCACGCGCGGCAAGATTGATCGAGACCGACGAAGCCGGCTGCGCGCGCACGCCGATCACAGGACCGGCCGCCAGCGCAATCAGTAAGGAACGACGCAAAGAAGAAAAAGGCATGAGTCCAGTTTGAATGCAAAGCGAAAGGAAATCTTAACGCAACGCACGTGCCTGGCTCGATGGCGCGCCGAAAAGACAATCGGCCGCATTCACTCTCGGGAATGCGGCCGATCAATACAAACAACAGCTATAGAAGTTTAAGCGACTCGCAACTCAGGCTGACCCTGCTCCGCCGCCGACTCGGGCTCGCTGCGCGTGACCCGTTCGGCGAACGCGTCGCCGATCATCAGCAGCGAAGGCTGCGACGCGTCGAGCCACAGTTGCGCATCGCCGGCAGCAAGTCCATCGAGTGTCAGCGTCAGCATGCGCTCGCGCGGCGTCGAGCATGCTTCGACGATCGCAACAGGCGTCGAACCCGGGCGACCCGCGTCGATGAGTTGCTGCGCGATCTCGGGCGCGCTGTCGCGGCCCATGTAGAACACCAGCGAATCCGCGTTGACCTGCTCGCGAATCTCGGCAGAATCCGGCGCGCGGCTGTGCGTCGCGAGCGCCACACTGCGCGACACGCCACGCAGCGTCAGCGAACGACGCAGCGACGCTGCACTCGCCAATGCCGCCGTGATGCCCGGCACGACTTCATAGTCGATGCCCGCCGCTTCGAGCGCGCGCATTTCTTCATCGGCACGGCCGAACAGCATCGGATCGCCGCCCTTCAATCGCACCACAACGCCATGCTCGAGCGCGGCATCGACGATCTGCTTGTTGATGAAGTGCTGCGCCGTCGAGCGCTGCCCGCAACGCTTGCCCACCGCGATCTTGCGCGCGTGCGGCGCGTAGTCGAGCATCGCCGGCTCGACCAGCGCATCGTGCAGCACGACATCGGCGAGACCCAGCAGCCGTGCGCCGCGAACCGTGATCAGGTCCGCAGCGCCTGGCCCGGCGCCGATCAGATACACCTTACCCATTTGCTCCCGCTCCGTCCGCTCTCGACTTCAAGCGGAGAAAGAACGAATCATGCCGGCCGCGACCGTGTGATGCGTTGCTTCGTCGATCAGCACGAAAGCGCCCGTGCCCGGATGCGTGTCGTACTCGTCGGCGACGATCGGCTTTTGCAGCGTCAGCGACACGCGGCCAATATCGTTCATCGCCAGTTCGTGACGGTCCGTCGCGTGCGACAGCGTGTGCACGTCGAGCACCTGCTGGATGCCGCCGATGCGCGCGAACACCGTGCTCGTGGTTTGCTTCAACAGATACTTGCGGGCCGTCGACAGCGGGGCGTCGTCGAACCAGCACAGATCCGCTTCGAGCTTCTTCGCCGGTTGCACGACACCCGTTGCGAGCACGAACGTATCGCCGCGCGACACGTCGACGTCTTCCGCGAGGCGGATCGTCACCGTCTGGCCCGCAAACGCGCGGTCCACTTGCGCCGTGCCGCCCGGCACGGGCGCGATGATCTCAGCAACGGTCGCCTGACGGTTCGCCGGCAACACGACGATCGAATCGCCGAGCTTCACTTCGCCCGATTCGACACGGCCCATGTAACCACGGAAATCGTCGGCCTGGCTGCCGTCCTGACGCGCGACCCATTGCACCGGGAAACGCAGTCCCTGATCCGTCGGCAGTTCGACGGGCAGCGCTTCGAGCACGTCGAGCAGCGGCTCACCTGCGTACCACGGCATGCGCTCGCTGGCCGTCACGATGTTGTCGCCCTTCAGTGCCGATACGGGCACGAAGCGCACATCGGCGAGACCGAGTTGACGCGCCAGCGTGACGTACGCGTCGCGAATTTCGTTGAAGCGCGCTTCGCTGTAGTCGACGAGGTCCATCTTGTTGATTGCGACGATCGCGTGCTGCAAGCCAAGCAGCTTGACGATCGCGCTGTGGCGCTTGGTCTGCGGCAACAGTTGCGCGACGCCGTCCTCGAACGTGACGCGCGTGGCGTCGACGAGAATGATCGCGGCGTGCGCGGTCGATGCGCCCGTCACCATGTTGCGCGTGTACTGCTCGTGGCCCGGCGTGTCGGCGATGATGAACTTGCGCTTCGCGGTTGCGAAGTAGCGGTACGCGACGTCGATCGTGATGCCCTGCTCGCGTTCGGCTTCGAGGCCGTCCGTCAGCAGCGACAGATCGATTTCGTCGCCGACCGTGCGCTTGTTCTTCGCGCGGGACAACGCCGACAACTGATCCGACAGCACAGCCTTGCTGTCGTACAACAGGCGGCCGATCAGCGTGCTCTTGCCGTCGTCGACGCTGCCTGCCGTGATGAAACGAAGCACGCCGAGGTCTTCAGGTTGATGAATGCTCATAATCTTCTTTGCCTCTGTCGACGGGAGTTCTCGCTTTAGCGCGTTACTCCCATCCCACTTAGAAATAACCTTGCTTCTTACGCGTTTCCATCGCCGCTTCCGACGTCTGGTCGTCCATGCGCGTCGCGCCACGTTCCGTGATTTCCGTCACGGCCGTTTCGGCGATGATCTTTTCCAGATCGTCCGCATCGCTTTCAACGGGGCATGTGCAGCTGATGTCGCCCACGGTACGGAAACGCACGACAGCTTCTTCGCTCGACTCGCCTTCGCGGATCGGCGTGAGCGGTGTCACGGGCACGAGCAGGCCGTTGCGGCGCACGATCTCGCGCTTGTGCGCGTAATAGATGGACGGCAGTTCGAGATTCTCGCGAGCGATGTATTGCCACACGTCGAGTTCGGTCCAGTTCGAAATCGGGAACACGCGCAGATGCTCGCCTTGATGCAGACGCGCGTTGAACAGGCTCCACAGTTCCGGGCGCTGTGCCTTCGGGTCCCACTGGCCGAACTCGTCGCGGAACGAGAAGATGCGTTCTTTCGCGCGCGCCTTTTCTTCATCGCGGCGCGCGCCGCCGATCATCGCCGTGTAACCGTATTGCTCGATCGTTTCCAGCAGCGTGACGGCTTGCGCGGCATTGCGCGAATCCGTTTCGCGGCGCAGACGCACGGTGCCTTTCTTGATCGAATCTTCGACATGACCGACCACCAGTTCCGCGCCGATTTCCTTCGCGCGGCGGTCGCGGAAATCGATCACTTCGTCGTAGTTGTGACCCGTGTCGATGTGCACCAGCGGGAACGGCAACTGCGTCTTGCGGTTCGCGCCGAGGCCGAACGCCTTCAACGCGAGCGCCAGCACGACGACGGAATCCTTGCCGCCCGAGAACAGCAGCGCGGGCTTGCTGCATTCGGCAACGAGTTCGCGCAGGATGTGGATCGACTCGGCCTCGAGCCAGTCAAGGTGGTCCATCCGGTTCGCCGTGACGTTCAGCGGGTTGACAGTGGAATCGAGCGTCGTGCTCATGTTCAGGTCCTTCGTTGGTTCGTGTCGCATGATCGGGTTCTCACCAGATGTGTACGACACGAGGAGATTCAATCGAAATCTGCTTCAGCGTTCGCGTGCGGCTCAGTGGAGCGGCGACGCGTTTTCCGTGATCACCGTGACGGGAATCGTCGTGATGTGCAGCCCGCATTCCTTCGTATCGCGCGACTCCCACCACCAGCGCCCTGCCCGGCTGTCTTCGCCGGGGCGCACGGCGCGCGTACACGGCTCACAGCCGATGCTCGGATAGCCGCGCGCATGCAGCGGATTTACGGGCACGTCGAACGCTTTCAGGTAGGCCCAGACATCGGCTTCCGTCCAGTCGGCGAGCGGGTTGTACTTGCCGATATTGCGGGCGTGATCCTGCTCTTCCTCGTGCAGTTCTGCGCGCGTCACCGACTGCTCGCGGCGCTGGCCCGTCACCCACGCGCCCACGTCCGACAGCGCGCGGTTCAGCGGCTCGACCTTGCGGATCTCGCAGCAGCGCTTGCGCAGATCAATGCTTTCGTAGAACGCGTTCAGACCATGCTGCGCGACGTATTCATCGACGGAATCCGCCAGCGGATGAAACTGCTCGATCTCGTAGCCATAGCGCTCGCGCACACGGTCGATCATGCCGAGCGTTTCTGCATGCAGACGGCCCGTGTTCAGCGAAAAAATGCCGATCTTCACGCCGCGCGACAGAATGGCATGCGTGAGCAGCATGTCTTCGGCCGCGAGGCTGCTGGCGAACTTGACCTTGTCGTGACGCTGCGCGATCGAATCGAGCAGCGCGTCCAGACGTCCGATCTTCGCTTGCAGTTCAGCCGTGATGCCCGTTTCGCTCGTCATACCGACGCCTTCTGTGCGGCAGCGGCCGCTTCGCGATGGCGAAAGAGTGGCGAAGGATCGTCGAATGCACCTTGATACTGGACAGTGAATTCGGTGAACGCCTTCAGCGCGTCGTGGATGTCCTTGTCTTCGCGCAGCGCATACGCATTGAAGCCGCAACGCTCGTAAAAGCGCAACTGGTCGCGCAACACGTCGCCGATCGCGCGAATCTCGCCCTTGTAACCATAGCGCTCGCGCAACAGACGCGCGGTGCTGTAGCCACGGCCATCGCGGAACACCGGGAAGTCCACGGCGATCAGCGCGAGCTTGTCGAAGTCCGCGACGATGTCGGCGGGTTCGCTGTCCGGCGCGAGCCACACGCCGAGTTCCTGCGCGCTGCGCGACGCCGTCAATTCGTCACGCGACGCCTGCCACAACGCGAACGGAACAATGATCTTGCCTGCTGGCAATGCGTCGACCGCGGGCAACGTGCCGTCTTCGGCTGCGCGGATTACCGTGAAGTCGTCGTTGACGATTGCGCGGTCCTTGATAATCGATGCCATCTGCTAATCCTTGTTCCCGTTACGCGTGAGCCGGCTGACGCGATGCGTACACGCGTTCCTTGAACGGCGCGAGTCCGATGCGGTTGTACGTGTCGATGAAGCGTTCGCCGTCGATGCGATGCTCGACGAACGTATCGATCACCTTCGACACCACGTCCGGCATTTCTTCCGCCGAGAACGACGGACCGATTACGCGGCCGAGCTTCGCGCCGTCATGACCCGTGCCCTGCTCGCCGCCGAGCGACACCTGGTACCACTCGGAGCCGTCCTTGTCGACGCCCAGCACGCCGATGTTGCCGACGTGATGGTGACCGCACGAGTTCATGCAGCCCGAAATGTTCAGCGACAGGTCGCCCAGGTCGTATACGAAGTCAGCGTTGTCGAAGCGTTCCTGGATTGCCTGTGCAATCGGAATCGACTTCGCGTTGGCCAGTGAGCAGAAATCGCCGCCCGGGCACGCGATGATGTCGGTCAAGAGACCGATGTTCGGCGTCGCGAAACCTTGCGCCTTGGCCTTTTCCCACAGCGCGTACAGATCGCGCTTCTTGACGTTCGCGAGAATCAGGTTCTGTTCGTGCGACACGCGGATTTCGCCGAGCGAGTATTCCTCGGCCCAATCAGCGACGGCGTCCATCTGCTTGTCGGTTGCGTCGCCAGGCGCGATGTCGCGCGGCTTCAGCGAGATCGTCACCGACGAATAGCCCGACACGCGGTGCGGGCGCACATTGCGCTCCACCCAGCGTGCGAACGGCTTGCTTTCGAGCAGATGCTTTTCGAACGAAGCGTCGGTGTCCGGCAGCTTTTCATAGACAGGCGGCTGGAAGTACTGCGACACGCGCGCGACTTCCGTTTCCGTCAGCGTCGACGGGCCGTCCTTCAGGTGTTGCCACTCTTCCTCTACCTGCTGCGCGAACTTCGCGGGCGACAGCGCCTTCACGAGAATCTTGATGCGCGCCTTATACAGGTTGTCGCGGCGGCCGTAGCGGTTGTACACGCGCAGCACGGCTTCGCAGTACGTCAGCAGATGCTGCCAGGGCAGGTCTTCCTTGATGATCGCGCCGATGATCGGGGTGCGACCCAGACCGCCGCCCGCGAGGATGCTGGCGACCACTTCACCCGCGTCGTTCTTCTTCAGATAGACGCCGAGATCGTGGATCTGCACGGCTGCGCGGTCTTCCTTCGTACCCGACACGGCGATCTTGAACTTGCGGGGCAGCCACGCGAATTCGGGGTGGAACGTCGACCATTGGCGCATGATTTCCGCCCACGGACGCGGATCGACGATTTCGTCGGGCGCGACGCCCGCGAACTGATCGGCCGTGATGTTGCGGATACAGTTGCCCGACGTCTGGATGCCGTGCATCTGGACGGACGCGAGCTTGCGCAGGATTTCAGGCGTTTCTTCGAGCTGGATCCAGTTGTACTGGATGTTCGAGCGCGTCGAGAAATGGCCGTAGCCGCGGTCGTGCTCGCGCGCGATCGTCGCCAGCATGCGCAACTGGTCGCTGCGCAGGTTGCCGTAAGGAATCGCGATGCGGTGCATGTATGCGTGGCGCTGCATGTACAGGCCGTTCTGCAGGCGCAGCGGGCGGAATTCTTCTTCGCTCAATTCGCCCGACAGGCGGCGGCGAACCTGGTCGGCATACTGCGCGACGCGTTCGTCGACGATGGTCTGGTCGTACTGATCGTATTGGTACATTCGGGGACCCCAGGGTTTGTTCGTCTCACACGACGCGGCGTTCCGGTTACGCCGCGCTTCGGATTCGTCTTCATCAGTCTGCTTTGAGCGAGACGGCGACCAGCCGTTTAGACGCATCGCTCATTTGCTAATGACAAAAACAGATATCCATATTGGAAAAACTGGACAAATCGTAATAAACTCGCCTTATATTTCAAACGACTAAAAAATTCTTTTGATATGCGGCGAGGTTATATATGAACCTGCATCAGTTCCGCTTCGTGCGCGAGGCCGTCCGCCAGAACTTCAACCTGACGGAAGCCGCCAAGGCGCTGTATACAAGCCAGCCGGGCGTCTCGAAGGCGATCATCGAGCTGGAAGATGAGCTGGGCGTCGAAATCTTCACGCGGCACGGCAAACGCGTGCGCTCGTTGACGGAACCGGGCCGGATCATTCTGGCGTCCGTGGAGCGGATTCTTCAGGAGGTTGAGAGCCTGAAGCGCGTCGGTAAAGATTACGCAGCGCAGGATCAGGGCAACCTCGTAATCGCCGCGACGCACACGCAGGCGCGCTACTCGCTGCCCGCCGCCATCGCCGAATTCAAAAAACGCTTCCCGAAGGTGCACCTTTCGATTCTTCAAGGCAGCCCGACCCAGGTCGCCGAACTGGTTCTGCACGACCAGGCGGACGTCGCCATCGCGACGGAGGCGATCTCGACCTATAAGGAACTGGTGTCGCTGCCCTGCTTCACCTGGCACCATCTCGCCGTGATGCCCGCCGACCATCCGCTGCTGGAGCGCAAGCAGCTGTCGCTGGACGACCTCACGCAGTATCCGCTGATTACGTACGACAACGCGTTCGCCGGGCGCACCAAGATCAACGAAGCGTTCCGCCTGCGCGGCCTGCATCCCGACATCGTCCTCGAAGCGATCGACGCGGACGTGATCAAGACCTATGTCGAACTGGGACTGGGCGTCGGCATCATGGCCGACATCGCGTTCAATGCGGAGCGCGACCGCCATCTGCGTGCGATGCCCGTCGGGCATCTGTTCGGCAGCAACGTGACGCGCGTCGCGCTCAAGCAGGGCGCGTATCTGCGCAGCTATGTGTATACGCTCGTCGAACTGCTGTCGCCGAACATGAACCGCAAGCTGATCGAGCAGGCGCTCAAGGGCGATCACGAAACGTACGAGCTTTGAGGTTTTTGATCCGCTATAAAAGCAGTCACGCTATCTGCCAGGAGATCTTTCGCATGTCGTCGCACAAGAACAAAATCAAACGCACCCTGATGCGTGCCGCCGCGATCGGCGCGCTGTTTGTCGCCGCTGCCGCGCACGCGGACATCAAGGTCGGCATCGACCTGTCGAGCACGGGCCCTGCCGCCACGATCGGCATCACCAGCAAGAATGCGATGCTGATGTGGCCGAAGACGATTGCCGGCCAGAACGCGCAATACATCATCCTCGACGACGGCTCTGATCCGGGCAACGCCGTGCGCAACATCCGCAAGCTGATCAATGAAGATCACGTCGATGTGATCGTCGGGCCCAACATCACGCCCGCCGCGATGGCCGCGCTCGATCCCGTCGCCGAGAGCCAGACGCCGATGATCACGTTGATCGGCTCGGCGAGCGTCGTCGAACCGCAGGAAGGCAAGAAGGTCTGGGCGTTCAAGATGGCGCAGACGGACAGCGCGATGGCCGACGTGATGACGCGCTACATGGCGAATCACAACATCAAGACGGTCGGCTTCATCGGCTTCGCGGACAGTTATGGCGATAGCTGGCTCAACGAGTTCACGAAGTTCGCCGCCCTGCGCCACATTCAGGTGGTCGCGACCGAGCGCTTCAATCGCACCGACGCGAGCGTCACCGGCCAGGTCCTGAAGCTGATCGCAGCGAAGCCCGATGCCGTGCTGATCGCCGGCGCTGGCACGCCGACCGTGTTGCCGCAGCGCACGCTCGTCGAACGCGGCTACAAGGGCGCGATCTATCAGACGCACGGCATTGCGACGCCGGAGTTCATCAAGCTGGGCGGCAAGGACGTCGAAGGCACGCTGTTCCCGACACAGCCCGTGGTCGTGGCGCGCACGCTGCCTGCCGATCATCCTGCGAAGAAGGCGGCGCTTGCCTTCGTCAACGCGTATGAGGCGCAGTATGGGCCGAACACGGTGACGCAGTTCGCAGGCGATGCGGCAGGTGTGTATCCGCGTTTGCAGGACGCCGTCGCCCGCGCGTTGAAGACGGCGCAGCCGGGCACGCCCGAGTTTCGCGCGGCACTGCGTACGGAACTCGAACACGCGCATGAACTGATGGTGCCGAACGGCGTCGTGAATACGAGCGCGAAGGATCACGTCGGGCTCGATCAGCGGGCCAGCGTGATGGGGATCATCAAGGGTGGGAAGTTTACTTACTTGAGCCAGTGAACGGTTCATGATCCCGGCTCGATGCAGCGGCATAGGGCGCGCCGCCCCGCCGCTGCACGCTCGGGCTATGACAAAAACCCAATCGCCTCATCGATCACGCTGCGCCAGTCGCCCATCAGCGTCTGACGCAGCGGCTTCAGATTCGCCATCCACGGCGAGGCATCGCCCTCCACGCCCCAGCGCCATTCGCTTGCCATATTGAGCGGCACGACGGTCAGCTTGCCGAGCATCGCGCTCAGATTCGCGACGCCTGAATCGACGGCGACAACGGCGTCCAGTTGCTCGATGCATGCCGCCGTTTCCGCAAACGTCCTGATCCCCGGCCCATAGACACTGATATTGCCCGACGGCATGCCGGCGAACTGCTGCACGGCGGGATGATGCAAGCTCACGAAATGCCGCTTCGCCGCCACGGACGGATGCGTCACCAGGTGATCGACCTCCGTCAACGGCAAGCTGCGCCGGATCGCGGAGCAGCGCATCACCGCGCCGACCTCATGCGCGTGCCGCTGGTTGCAGTCCCAGAAAATGCCGATCAGCGATTTACCCGGCTGCGCCGTGCGCAAATCGCGCGCCCATGCGGCGGCCGCCTCGCGCTCCGCATCGGGCGCGCGCAGATAAGCAGGAAAAAAAGGCGACGGCAACGGCGACTGCTGCGCGGCGAGCAGCGGCAAATGCAGCAGCGTCGCGTGCAGATCGGGCGCGAATTCGCGAACCTGGCTGGCTAACGCTTCCGGCAACGCCTCGCGCTGATGCAACGGACGCGCCGCGCTCACCACGTGGCAATCCGGCAACGACGCCTGCAGCAGCGGATGCAACTGCGCATCGCAGGTGATCATCATCTGCGCGCCTGCGGCGCGCCATTGCGACACATTGGCGAAGAACAGGAACTGATCGCCAAAACCCATCTGATGCGTAATCAGCACGCGCTTGCCGCGCAGGTCCTGTTCACCCGACCATGGCGCAATATCTGTTGGCTGGTAGTTGCCGCTGTCGCTGTCGTTGCGCGCGAGCCACGGCTCGAAGCCCGCGGGGCGCGCGGTGCGCAATAACGCTTCGCCATACAGATGCTCGGACTTGCGCGCAAACCAGTCGCCGCCCGCGGCAGCCGTGCGCCATGCGTCGTGCAGCATCGGAATGCCGCGCTCGACGTCGCCCGACATCACGAGACTCTGGCCGAGGCTCATCTTGTAGTACGCAGGCTGCCACGGCAGCGCGGCATAGTTGCGCCAAGTCGCAACGGTATCGAAATGCCGGCCGAGCAGTGTCAACGCATGCGCATGCCAGTTGACGAAATGGAGATCGCGCGGCTCGATCGCGAGCGCGCGACTGGTGTACGGGAGCAGTTCGTCGTCGCGCTTGTCTTCGAGCAGTGCGGTGCAGACGGCACGCAGTGCATTGACGTCGTCGGGTGCATGCGCAAGCGCATCGAGTGTTTCCTGGACTGAAGGCATGGCGGTTATTGTTTCGACGTTCTACGCAACTGGCGGCGGATCCGCCGGATCGCGGCGCCGCCGCAGACCGGCGCGCGAGTATACGTCGTAGAATCATGCAGCAATCTCAAAAACTCAAGCACTGCACGGCACCATCGAATCATGCGCACGACCCGAGCCATCCATGCCGTCGAACGGCTGAAGACCCGCAGCGGCAATCCGCGTTTCGCGGCGGTCAGCCTGTCGGGCGGACTGTTCTATCTCGTCGACAAATCGAGCGGCGCGGACCAGAAAGTGTCCGATCCGCTGCCGCTCGATGATTTCGTCAAATTCGTCGACGGGTACGGCCCGCAAAAGCCACGCAAAGCCAGCAAGCTCGATCTTGCGTTCGAAGAGCAGATCAAGCGCAGCAAAGGCTGACTCGGGCAGTGGACGTCAGCCGTTCTTCACGCGCGTGTAAGCAAGCTGTGCGTTGCTGTTGAAAACCGCATCGATGAAACGCAGCCCCGCGACGCCGTCTTCGACGGTCGTCAGCAAACGGCTTTCGGGCGGCAGAGGCAAGCCCGCGTCGATTGCCTCGATCTGCAGCGCCGCATCCTTGTAGAGCTGCGCGAACGCTTCGAGATAACCCTCGGGATGTCCAGGCGGCACGCGCGTCGCGTGCCGCGCCACGTCGCTATCGACACGCCCGCGCGTCAGCCGTTGCGTCGCGCCGCCTAAGGGCGTGAACAGCAGTTCGTTCGGGTTCTCCTGATCGAACGCAAGGCCGGCCTTGGTCCCATAGACGCGCAGACGCAGCGCGTTCTCCTCCCCGCTCGCCACCTGGCTCGCCCACAGCATGCCGCGCGCGCCATTGCCATAGCGCAGCATCGCCTGAATATGATCGTCGACCTGACGCCCTTCGACGAACGTATGTAATTCAGCGGCGATCTCGACAGGCAGCATGCCCGTCGCAAACGCCGCAAGGTGATACGCGTGCGTGCCGATATCGCCAAGACATCCGGCGCGCCCGGCCTGCTTCGGGTCGGTGCGCCACACCGCCTGGCGGTTCTCGCCTGTCAGTTCGATCGGCTTCGCGAGCCAGTCCTGCGCGTACTCGACCTGCACGACGCGCACCTCGCCCAGTTCACCCGCTTCGACCAGCTCACGCGCATGGCGCATCATCGGATAACCCGAATAGGTGTGCGTCAGCGCAAATAGCCGGTTCTTGTCGCGCGCGAGCTTCGCGAGCGCTTCGCCTTCGTCGAGCGTCATCGCGAGCGGCTTGTCACAGATCACGTGGATGCCGGCTTCGAGGAACGCCGTCGCGACGGGCGCATGCAGATGGTTCGGCGTGACGATCGACACCGCGTCGATGCCGTCATCGCGCGCGGCTTCGGCGCGCGCCATCTCGTCCCAGCTCGCGTAACTGCGCGCGACGCCGATTTCGTCAGCGCTTGCCTGCGCGCGCTGCGGGTCGGATGACAGCGCCGCCGCCACCAGTTCGAAGCGATCGTCGAGACGCGCCGCGATCCGATGCACCGCGCCGATGAACGCGCCCTGCCCGCCGCCGACCATACCCAGCCTGAGTCTTCGTGTCATCGCGATCTGCTCCTGTTCGACTGTCCGCGTCAGAGGCCGAGCACGCGTTTCAGTTGCGCGTCGTCCGCGCCGCTGCCCGCGAAGTCGTCGAATGCATGGTCGGCCACGCGAATGATGTGCCGCTTGATGAACTCGGCGCCTTCGCGCGCGCCGTCTTCGGGATGCTTCAACGCGCACTCCCATTCGAGCACGGCCCAGCCCGGAAAATCGTATTGCGCCATCTTCGAGAAGATCGCGCCGAAGTCGATCTGCCCGTCGCCCAATGAGCGAAACCGCCCCGCGCGCTCGACCCAGCCGCTATAGCCGCCGTACACGCCCTGCCGCCCATTCGGACGAAACTCGGCGTCCTTCACGTGAAAGGCCTTGATGCGCTCGTGATAGATATCGATGAACGCCAGATAGTCCAGTTGCTGCAAGACGTAGTGACTCGGATCGAACAGGATATTCGCGCGCTTGTGATCCTTCACGGCGGCAAGAAAGCGTTCGAACGTCACGCCGTCGTGCAGGTCTTCGCCCGGATGCAGTTCGTAGCAGACATCGACGCCTGCTTCGTCGAACGCATCGAGAATTGGCGTCCAGCGGCGCGCGAGTTCGTCGAAGGCCGCTTCGACGAGACCGGCGGGACGCTGCGGCCATGGATAGAGATACGGCCACGCGAGCGCGCCTGAAAACGACACGTGCGTGTTCAGACCGAGACGTTGCGATGCCTTGGCGGCCCACTTCATCTGCTGCACGGCCCACTCGGTGCGCGCGGCGGGATTGCCGCGCACGTGCGGCGCGGCGAAGCCGTCGAACAGCACGTCATACGCGGGGTGCACGGCGACGAGTTGTCCTTGCAGATGCGTCGACAGTTCGGTGATCGCGACGCCCGCATCGGCGACGACGCCGAGCAGATCGTCGCAATAGGCCTGGCTCGACGCCGCCTGTTCGAGATCGACGAGGCGGGGATCGGCGGGCACCTGAATGCCTTTGAAGCCGAGACTCGCGGCCCATTGCGCGAGATGCGCGAGGTTGTCGAACGGCACCTTGTCGCCCATGAACTGCGCGAGAAAGATCGCCGGACCTTTGATCGTTTTCATCGTGCTGCTCCCGATAGATATATCCGTCGAACCGGCGCCGCCATGCGTGTGTCTTTGCGAAGATCACGCGAAAGGCAGCGCCGCGCTAAAGCATGTAGACGATCAGAACGGCGAATCCGGGAAGTAGAATTCCTTCGCGTTCTCCTTCGTGATCAGCACGGAAGGAATGATCGTCGTGGCGGGCAGCTTGTCGCCCTTGAGGCGCGCTTCCGCCGTCAGCTTGATTGCGTCGTAGATGAACTTCGGCGAGTACGACACATCGGCCTTGATGAGCGGCGCGCCGTCCATCACGTTCTTCACCATGCCTTTCGAGCCTGCGCCGCCGAACACGATCTTGATGTCGGTGCGCTTGGCCTGATCGATCGCCTTGATCACGCCGACGGCCATGTCGTCGTCGGCGGCCCAGACGGCGTCGATGTGCTTGAAGCGCGTGAGGTAATCCTGCATCACCTTGAATGCGTCGTCGCGGTTCCAGTTTGCGTACTTGGCATCGAGGATCTTGATGTTCGGATAGGCCTTCAGGACGCCTGTGAAGGCGGTCCAGCGTTCGTTGTCGAGCGTCGTGGGAATGCCGCGCAGCGCGACGATGTCGCCTTTGCCGTCGAGTGCTTTCGCCAGGTATTCGGCGGGGATCTTGCCGAAGGCGGTGTTGTCGCCGGCGACGTAGGCGTCTTGCGCGCTCGTGTCGGTGAGGCCGCGGTCCACTACCGTTACGTAGACGCCTTTTTTCTTCACCTGTGCGACGGGTTGGGTGAGCGATGCGGATTCGTACGGGAAGATCACCAGCGCGTTGATCTTGTTGACCGTGACGAGGTCTTGCAGCTGGTTCGCCTGTTCCGGCGCGTTGGCGGCGGTTTTGACGATCACTTTCAGGTCGGGGTGCGCTTTTTCCAGATCGGTTTTGGCCTTGTTCGCCCACCAGACGATGCCGCCTGTGAAGCCGTGATCGGCTGTGGGGATGGCTACGCCGAGTATGACTTTTTCATCGGCTTGCGCGGTGCCTGTGCCCGGGCCCAATATGCCCAGCGCCAGCATCCCGGCGCTAACCGCTCGAATGATCTGCTTCATGGCTATGTCTCCTTGATTTGCTTTCTTCGTTGAGGGAACGCTGTTGCACTGCTGGGTGTTGATTGCTGGTTTGCTTTGCTTTTCGCTGGCATCCGCGTATTGCCTTCGTACTTCATGCGTCGCCCCTGTGCGGGGCGGCACCTACTTTTCTTTGCCGCCGCAAAGAAAAGTAGGCAAAAGAAAGCGGCTCACACCGCCAATCCTTATCCTTGCCTGAGGGCCCCCAAAGGTTCTTACGCTTCACACGGCAACCACGTGACCGACGTTCGTTGCCAACGTTCTCTCCGTACGCCTCACCTGCTTCACGTGCCCACGTCACAGCACGCCGTGCCAGATAGTCCACCGCCGCCCAGGTGGCAAACTGTGTGTAGGCTACTGCGCCATGCACGCATCACTCTGGACTGAACAGCAAGGTCGGTGTCTCTTGTAGGAGCGCTGACCTTTTCTGCACTACAACCTACACACCGTTTGCCACCTGGGCGGCACTAACCATTCGCTGACGCTTGCCCGCCTACGGGCGTTTGAAGCGGGTGCTGCATTTAGTCAAAGCGTTGGCAACGAGCGCGAACAGAATCGCTGCCGTGTGAAGCATAGGACCGGTTGGGGGCCCTCAGGCAAGTACACGTGCTGGCGGTGTGAGCCGCTTTCTTTTGCCTACTTTTCTTTGCGGCGGCAAAGAAAAGTAGGTGCCGCCCCGCACAGGGGCAACGCTAGCAAACCAATAACATCTAGCGGATGCCAGCGACAGCAATATCAAACCACCCTGCCGCCGCACAGGCAAAACCACCAATTCACTCACCTCCGCCCGCGCTGCAAAAACGCAACCACAATAATCACAATCCCCTGCACAGCAGCATTCAAGTACACGCTAATAATGCTAGTGAGATTAAGGATATTGGCAATCACAGAAAGCAGAATCGCTCCGATCACGGTGCCCACTACTCGCCCTTCACCGCCTTTGAGCGCGGTCCCGCCGACCACAACAGCGGCAATCGCCTCCAGTTCCCATAAGAGCCCGGTAGTGGGCGTCGCCGACCCAAGCCTCGGCACATACAAAACCGTCGCCACACCGACACAAACCCCAAGCAATACATAAGTAATAACCTTCACCGTATCAACGCGAATCGCGGCATACCGCGCAACCTGTTCATTCGAACCAATCGCCTGCACATGACGCCCAAACGCCGTGCGATTAAGAATGAGCGCACCGCCCGCTGCGACGACGAGAAACACCCAGATCGGCACAGGCACCCCGAACAGACTCGCGTAATAAACAGGCCCGTAGAGATCGGAAAGATTGTTATCGAGCGTCAAGGCACCACCATCGGCAAGCCACGTCAAAACGGCGCGAAAAATACCCAGCGACCCCAGCGTCACGATAAAAGGCTCGATCCGCCCTTTCGTGATCAACAACCCATGCGCGCATCCAAACGCACCGCCCAGCACGAACGCACTCGCAATCCCGATCAGCACGATCGTCAGCGGCGCAAACGCATGACCGCCCGGCGCAGCGGCAAGCGCATTCATCAACCAGATCATGCTGCCCGCGATCAACGCGGCCATCGACCCAACAGAAAGATCGATCCCACCCGAAATGATCACAAACGTCATGCCGACGGCAATGATCCCGATGAACGACGTGCGCGTCAGCACGTTCATCATGTTGTCGACAGTCGCGAAATCGCGATTGAGCAGCGTCCCCGCAATGCACAGCACGATCAGGCCCAGCACGGGCCCAAGCCCGTGCAAACGATGCGCGATCCGCATCGCGCGCCCTGCCGGCGCGGTGTCAGTGTGTGCCGGTCGCATGAGCGATCAACTCCTCTTCGGTCAGATGGTCGAGACCGAGCGTCGCCTGCAGGCGACCCGCGCGCATCACGGCAACGCGATGGCACAGCCCGATCAGTTCGATCAGTTCGGATGAAATGACGACCACCGCGCGCCCTTCGGCCGCAAGCCGGTGGATCAGAAAATAAATGTCGCGCTTCGCGCCAATATCGACGCCGCGCGTCGGCTCGTCGAGCACGATCACATCGGGATTCGGCTGCAGGAATTTGGCGAGCGCGAGCTTCTGCTGGTTGCCGCCCGACAACATGCGCGCACGGCTGCCCAGATCGCCCGTGCGGATGCCGAACTCGCGCACGGCTTTCGTCAGCGCGTCGCGTCCCGCCTTCAGATCGAGCAGCGGCTTCGCATAGCGTTCGAGCGTCATCAGCGTCAGGTTGTCCTGCAGGCTCAGGTTCACGTGCAGTCCCTTGCCCTTGCGGTCTTCGCTCAGATACGTGAGGCCACGGCGCATCGCGTCGCGCGGACTGTGCAGGTCGGCTTTGCGTCCGGCGATTTCGATCGTGCCCGAGGCGCGCTGGCGCAAGCCGATGATCGCCTCGAAGGCTTCCGTGCGTCCCGCGCCGACCAGTCCCGCAAAGCCGAACACCTCGCCCGCGCGCACCTCGAAGCTCAGATCCTCGACCCATTCGGGCACGCTGAGGTGCTGTACGTTCAGCGCGATGGGTGCGTTCTCCGCAGGGAGCGTCTTGTCGGGGAACATGTCGGACAGATCGCGCCCGACCATCAGGTTCGCCATCTGCTGACGCGCGAGCAGCGCCGTTTCGCTGCGCGCGACGAAGCGGCCGTCACGCATCACGATCACTTCGTCGGTGATGTGCTCGACTTCGTCGAGCTTGTGCGAGATGTAGACGATGGTCACGCCGTCGGCCTTGAGCTTCGTCATCAGCGCGAACAGACGCTCGGTCTCGGACGGCGTGAGCGTCGCCGTCGGTTCGTCCATGATCAGCAGCCGCGCGCGCCGCGACAGCGCCTTCGCAATCTCCACCATCTGCTTTTCCGCGACGATCAGGTCGCGCACCTTCGTATCCGGATGCTTGTGCAGGCCGACCTGGTCCAGATAGCGCTTCGCTTCGTTGCGCATCGCCGTGTCGTCGACGAACATTCCCTTGCGCTTCTCGTGGCCGAGATACATGTTCTGCGCGATCGTCAGATGCTCAGCGAGATTGAACTCCTGGTGAATCAGCACGATGCCCGCCGCTTCCGCATCGCGCGAGCCGTCGAAGCGCTGTGCGTGGCCGTCGATCAGCACCGTGCCTTCAGTGGCCGTCTCGTAGCCCGCGAGGATTTTCATCAGCGTCGACTTGCCCGCGCCGTTCTCGCCGAGCAGGCCGTAGATGCGCCCAGGCGCCAGGTCGAAGCTCACGCCGTGCAGCACGCGCACGGGTCCGAAGTCTTTGCGGATATCGTCGAAGCGGACGGCGAGGCTCATCGCGGTTTCCCTCTCAGGCGCTCTTTCTGACTACGAGCCGATGCGGCAGCAGCACGCCCGGCACGTTCTCGCGCGGATTCGCGAGCCGTTGCAGCAACAGGCGCGCGGCGGTCTCGCCTAGTTCGCGCATCGGCTGCGCGATCGTCGTCAAGGGCGGATCGATCTGCGCGGCAAGCGAAATATCGTCGAAGCCCGCGACGGCGACATCGTCGGGCACGCGCTTGCCGACGCTGCGCAAGCCCGCGATTACGCCGATCGCCAACGTGTCCGACACGGCGAAGATGGCCGTTGGCGCGTCGGCGTGCGTCATCAGCAGCGCGGCCGCCGAGGCGCCCGCTTCGTAGTCGAGGCTGTTCACGTTCTGGCGCCAGCGTTCGTCGGCCGCGATGCCCGCGTCGCGCAATGCGTCCAGATAACCTTGCTGACGTTGCTGCGCGTACAGGTAGTGATCGTCGGAATTGATCAGCGCGATGCGACGGTGGCCGCGCGCGAGCAGATGGCGCACGGCGTCGCCCGCTGCGCGGTAGTTGTCGATGCCGACGTACGGCACACCCACGGACGAATCGAACTCGCAGCACGCCACCCACGGCAGTGCGTTCGATTCCTCGGCAAGCGCCTGCTGCACGGTGGCCGGGTCGAGGCAGATCGCGCCGTCCGCGCGACGGCGGCGCAGCAGGTCGAAATAGCTGCGCTCGCGGCCCGCATCGGCGCCCGTGTCGCACAACAGCATGAAATAGCCGTGCTGACGCGCAACGGAATCGATGCCGCGAATGACTTCCGCATAGAACGGGTTGCCGACGTCGGGGACCATCGTCAGCAACAGGCGGCTTTCGGCCGTACGGAGATTGCGCGCCAGTTCGTTCACGCGGTAGCCGCTCGTCGCGACGGCGGCGAGCACCTTGTCGCGCGTCGCGGGCCGCACGTTCAAATGCCCGTTCAGCACGCGCGATACCGTCGCCACGGACACGCCCGCCTGCTCGGCAACTCCCGCAATCGACAGCCCTTCCGATGCGGCACGCGCCGAGCCATGCATATCGGGCTCGGCCGCGCCGGAGGGCTGCGCTTGCGGGTCACGTGGCGACGGTTTGTCCACCGGTTCTCGCTCCGAAAATGTAATCGATTACATTTTTGGTCGACATCGGCATAAATCGCAAGTCCGATCTCGTAGGGACTTTCACCGAGGCACGCCGTCCGCCGGAATCCGTCCGACCGTGGCGGACTTGCCCGCGACAGGGCGGCATCGGCGCGTGGTTTGGTACAATTTCGCAGTTAACGAGTGACACCCGACTGACAACCCGGGGTTACACCCGGCAGTAAAAGCCCAGGCAACATCCAATGGGAGCAGTGGTCCCCCAATACACCCACTGCCCGCGTCTCAACCACACCGCCGAATTGATCATGAACATCGAACAAGCGCGTTTCAACATGATTGAACAGCAAATCCGTCCGTGGGAAGTGCTCGACCAGGACGTGCTGAATCTGCTGTCGATCGTCAAGCGTGAGAACTTCGTGCCCGCCGCATATCGCGAGCTGGCGTTCGTCGATTTCGAAATTCCCCTGCCTGCCGGCCAGCACATGTTGGCGCCGCGCGTCGAAGCGCGCGTGCTGCAGGAACTGGCGGTGAAGAAGCACGAGACCGTGCTGGAAATCGGCGCGGGTTCGGGCTACATGGCCGCGCTGCTCGCACATCGCGCGCAGCACGTGCTGACGGTCGACATCGAGCCGGAACTGGCCGAGCTGGCGAAGGCGAACCTCGCGGCGAACGGCGTGCTGAACGCCGAAGTCGCGACGGGCGACGGCGCACGTGGCTGGGCCGCGGCCGCGCCGTACGACGTGATCTGCGTGTCGGGCGGCCTGCCCGTGCTGCCGCAGGAAATCCTCGAGCATCTGAAGGTGGGTGGCCGTCTTGCCGCGTTCGTCGGCACCGCGCCCGTCATGAAGGCGCAGATCATTACGCGCGTCGACGAGAAGCAGTTCCGTATCGCCGACGTGTTCGAAACCTACGTCGAGCCGCTGCAGAACGCCGTGCACGCGCCGCGTTTCAAGTTCTAGGCACCACGCGAGACACACGATGCAAAACCTGACCGCTTCCGCCCTCGCCGAATGGCTTGCTGATCAATCCCGCCCGGCGCCCGTGCTGCTCGACGTGCGCGAGCCGTGGGAAATCGAAACGGCGAAGATCGCCGGCAGCGTGTCGATTCCGATGCGCGAGATTCCCGCGCGCAGCGAAGAACTCGACGACGACGTGCAGATCGTCTGCATCTGCCATCATGGCGCGCGCAGCGCGCAGGTCGCGATGTTCCTCGAATCGCGTGGACACAAGGACGTGTTCAACCTGTACGGCGGCATCGACGCGTGGTCGCGCCAGGTCGATCCTTCCGTGCCGACTTATTGAGCGTTTTTAGCTTCACGTTGCTGTATTCGACGCGCCGGTTTTCAACCGGCGCGTTTTTGTTTGTGCGCTTGGTTTGGCAGTAGCGCATACCGCGTCAGACGTTTCCTCCGAAATTTCAGAAATCTCGGATGTAGATCAGGAACATTGTTACGCCATCCTGATTATCCATCGAACAACATAGCGTGCTTCCTTTCAAGGGCATGACTATGAAATCGATCAGGATCGCGGCGGCGTTGGCACTGCTATCGCCCGTCGTCTGTCACGCAACGCTCGGCGCAGCGCCGTCTGCGGGTACGCACACGCCGCAGCCCGCGCTGCGCGCTGCGGCATCTGTCGCAACGTCTTCGCCGTCTTATACCGTCCATGAATCCACGACTACCGATGGCGTGACGATCCGCGAATATGCGACGCCGTCAAATGTCGTGTTCGCCGTCACATGGCAAGGGCCGACGCGGCCGGATATGCGGGCGCTGCTCGGCAGATACTTTCCGAACTTCGTCGCGGCCGGACAGCGCGTTGCGCGCGGCACAGGGCCGATGATCGCGCGCGATGGCGAGTTGCAGATCGAATCGTTTGGACATCCGGGCGTGTTCGCGGGCCGGGCGTACGTACCGCGACTCGTGCCTGTCGACGTGAAAGTGGAGGCGCTGCAATGAAGCGCCTCTTATCGGATCGTTCGCTGCTCGCCGTGCTGATTGCTGCAAGTGTCGCGCTCACCGCGTGCGGCGGCGGTGGCGGCGGCGGTGGTGAGACTAGCGATAGCCCTCCTGTCAACCATGTCGCGCCCGCCAGGCCCGCCAGCGCGCCATCGGCAGCAAGCCCGGATACGGCCGCCGACGCGCCCAGGACACCCAGTGTGCCCTCAGGGAATGAACCCGGCAGCGGAACAGGCATATCCGGCAACGATCAGAACCCGGCGGGCAAGAACGACGGCGACAAGCACGATGGCAACAAAACCGACGACAAGCCGCCGCCCACGCCCGTCGCCGTCAACAGCGTGCCCATCGTGATCGACAACGGCGTCGGCCGGGTCGTGAACATGCCTTATATCAGTGTGACGTTCTGCGTGCCGGGCACGCAAGCCGAGTCGCAGTGCGCGACCGTCGATCATATGCTGCTCGACACGGGCTCGGTCGGCGTGCGCGTGATGTCCACCGCGCTCGGCGTCGCCCTGGCCAGTAATCTGCCCGCCCAGACCGGCGCCACCAACGACAGCGCGGGCAACGCCCCGCTCGCCGAGTGCGCGACGTTCGCATCGGGCTATACATGGGGCGCGATACGTCGCGCCGACATCAGCATGGGCGGCGAGACGGCAAACGCTATCCCCATCCAGTTGCTCGGCGACAACGCGAATCCCACCACGCCGTCCGAGTGCGTCGCGCGCGGCGGCGCAGCCATGAACACGGTCGAGGCATTGGGCGCAAACGGGATCGTCGGCATCGGACACCTCGCCAGCGATTACCCCGACGCCGCCGACCGGGTGCTCTCGCCGCTTTACTACTATTGCCCGACATCATCGTCTTGCACGCCCGCCCGCGTGCCGCACGACAAGCAGACGGCCAACCCCATCGCCGCCTTCGCGACCGACAACAACGGCACGATCGTCCGGCTGCCGACACTGCCGCCCCTCGGCCGTGCGAGCGTCACAGGCGAGCTGATATTCGGCATCGGCACACGCGCGAACAATGCGTTGCCATCGTGGCCCACGTTTCTCGCCGTCTCGGATCGCGGCGCATTCACGTCCAGCTACAAGGACCGGTCGATGACGAGCATCATCGACAGCGGCTCGAATGCGTTGTTCTTCCCGGACGCGACGCTGCCCGTGCTAGCAGGCTGGTATGCACCCGCCGTTGCGCAAAATCTCGGCGCGACGATGATGTCGAACACGGGCAACGTGCAATCGACAATCGCATTCTCGATTGCGAACGCCCAGAATCTGTTCGGTCTGGGCTACGCCGCGCATGACAATCTCGGCGCGCCCGCCTCCGGCATGTTCATCTGGGGCCTGCCATTCTTTTACGGACGCGATGTCTACACTGCGCTGAGCGGCGTGCAAGCCGGCACGCAGATGGGACCTTACGTGGCATTCTGACCTCGCTGCACTCTGCGCAATCCCACGCAAAACGGCGGACAGGTCGCGCGGCCCGTCCGCCGTTTTCTCATGCGTGGAGGACTCTCCTTCAGCGCGTGAATCGCTGCTTCGAACACCACCGCCATTTTCGCGGCGCGCGTGCGGCGACCCTCGAGGCCGGACGCACAGCCCGTTCGTTCATGTTCCGTCTCCCCTCTGATCCAGCTCAGCTGTCGATCAATGTCGGCAGCCGCACGTCCGTGCACAACGGCGCAGCGGCGATGCACCGGCGTCGCGCCCAGAAATCTGAGGAATCGCGGCGCACGCTCCGTTGCAGCGCGACGCGCACCTGAACGAGGCGTACGCCGTTGTGGTGCACCGCTTTCGCGCTCAAAGCGCATAACGCCACACGATGCCGCACCGCCAGCGACCCGCATTGCAGCAAGCGAAGCGTGTATTGAAGCGGCTGCCGCAAAGTTGGCATATGCCTTGCAGTATCCGGCCGGCAAGAGCCTGCACACATAACGCAAAGAAGGATGAGACGCACGCCGTCTGTCCGCCACTCACCACCAATCTATGGCAAGGGGAAGCACATGAAACGTCGCAGTCTGCTGAAGCTCGGCTCCATGTCGGGCGCGCTCGCGCTCGCTGGCAAGGTTCCGTTCGCGCATGCCCAGTCGGGCAATGGCCCGATCAAGGTCGGCATCCTGCACTCCCTGTCGGGCACGATGGCGATCTCGGAGACGTCGCTGAAAGACACGGCGCTCATGACGATCGCCGAGATCAACGCCAGCGGCGGCGTAATGGGCCGCAAGCTGGAGCCCGTGGTCGTCGATCCCGCCTCCAACTGGCCGCTGTTCGCCGAGAAGGCGCGCGGGCTGCTGACGCAGGACAAGGTTGCCTGCGTGTTCGGCTGCTGGACGTCGGTGTCGCGCAAGTCGGTGCTGCCCGTGTTCGAAGAACTGAACGGCCTGCTCTTCTACCCGGTGCAGTACGAAGGCGAAGAGATGTCGCGCAACGTGTTCTACACGGGTGCCGCGCCCAACCAGCAGGCGATCCCCGCCACCGAATATCTGATGAGCGCGGAAGGCGGCGGCGCCAAGCGCTTCTTCCTGCTTGGGACCGACTATGTGTATCCGCGTACGACGAACAAGATCCTGCGGGCGTTCCTCAAATCCAAGGGCGTCCAGGAGACCGACATCCAGGAGGTCTACACGCCGTTCGGCCATAGCGACTATCAGACTATCGTCGCCAGCATCAAGACCTTCTCGCAGGGCGGCAAGACGTGTGTGATCTCCACCGTCAACGGCGACTCGAACGTGCCGTTCTACAAGGAACTCGGTAACCAGGGGCTAAAGGCGACCGACGTGCCCGTCGTCGCGTTCTCGGTCGGTGAAGAAGAACTGCGCGGCATCGACACGAAGCCGCTGGTCGGCAACCTCGCGGCATGGAACTACTTCATGTCGGTGAAGGGTCCGGGCAACACGAAGTTCAAGGAACAATGGGCCGAGTGGGTCAAGTCGCAGAACCTGCCGGGCGGCACGAAGCGCGTAACCAACGACCCGATGGAAGCGACCTATGTCGGCATCCACATGTGGAAGCAGGCCGTCGAAAAAGCGAAGAGCACGGATGTCGACAAGGTGCGCGTCGCGATGATCGGCCAGAAGTTTGCCGCGCCGTCGGGCTTCACGCTCGAGATGGACGGCAACCACCACCTGCACAAGCCGGTGATGATCGGCGAAGTGCGCGCGGACGGCCAGTTCAACGTGGTGTGGAAGACCAAGACGGCGATTCGCGCGCAGCCGTGGAGCCCGTATATCGCGGGCAACCAGGGCAAGCCGGATGTCGTCAGCTCGATTCCCGAGTTCCTGCGCCGCCGCTCGCGCGTCGCATAACGTGGCATGAGCAACGTGCCGGTGTGTCGCCTCAGAAGGACGCACCGGCTTGCACAGCGCACCGATGTTTCGCTCCGCGTGAAGCACCCGGTGCGCCCACGCAAGCGCGCGATGCCCTTGCCGCTTCTCGTGCGAGGGCATCGCGCGCCTGCCTGCAGGCTTCTCACTCAAGGCCACCATGGCGTATTCACTTTCCACGCTCGCTTCGCTCACGGCCCGCTGCGCTGACACGCTGCGCGGCATGCGCGCATGCGTGCGCGTCGGCGCCGCATCGTGCGCGCTGGGCGCGGCGCTCGCCGTGCTCGCGCCCATCAGCGCCCATGCATTGACGGCCGAAGAAGTCGCACCGCTCGCCGGCGACGACTTCGATGCGAAGTCAGCCGCCATCGACAAGCTGATCGCGAATCACGATGCGCCGTCGCTCGCGCTGCTGAAAGCGCTGTCCGAAGACAGCGCGCTCGCCACCGATAACGGCAACGTGCTGATTCAGGACAACGACACCGCGCACGACGCGGTCACAGGCAAGACCGTCGCCGCGGGCGACGCGCAGCCGGTCACGCTGAACAACCTGTTGCGCTCGAAAGTCGCGGGCGCGTTGTCGGGCCTCCAACTCGATTCGACCGACCCGGCGAAGCGCGCGGCCGCGATCACCGCGCTGCTGCAAAGCCCCGATCCGTCGATGAAGCCGCAGATCGACGCAGCACGCGCAAAGGAAACCGACCCGACGCTCAAGAAGCGCCTCGACACGCTCTGGGCGATGACGGCGCTGCACGACACCGATGCGGCGAAGCGTCTCGAAGCGGTGAAGCTGGTCGCCGCGCGACACGATCTGGATATGTACGAACTGCTGCGCCCGCTCGTCGCGAAGAAGCCCGACGGCACGTTCGCCGAAAGCGACGCCCAGGTCCGCGCGGCAGCGCAGACGGGCATCGACGCGCTCGATTCGATCCAGCGCCGCAGCGAGATCGCGGGGACGCTGTTCGCGGGGCTGTCGCTCGGCAGCGTGCTGCTGCTCGCCGCCCTCGGCCTTGCCATCACGTATGGGCTGATCGGCGTCATCAACATGGCGCACGGCGAGTTTCTGATGATCGGCGCGTATGCGACCTATGTCGTGCAGAACCTCGTGCAGCGCTACATGCCCGGCGCGTTCGACTGGTATCCGCTGATCGCCGTGCCCGCTTCGTTTGCGGTGGCGGCACTGGTCGGCATCGTGCTCGAGCGGCTCGTGCTGAAGCATCTGTATGGACGCCCGCTCGAAACGCTGCTGACCACTTTTGGCGTGAGCCTGATCCTGATCCAGGCGACGCGCATGCTGTTCGGCGCGCAGAACGTGCAGGTGGTGAACCCGTCGTGGATGAGCGGCGGCGTCACGGTGCTGCCGAACCTGATCCTGCCGTACAACCGTCTCGCGATTCTTGCGTTCTCGCTGATCGTCGTCGGGATTGCATGGGCCGTGCTGACGAAGACGCGTCTCGGCCTGTTCGTGCGCGCCGTCACGCAGAACCGCCGGATGGCCGCGTGCGTCGGCGTGAAGACCGCGTATGTCGATTCGTATGCGTTCGCGTTCGGCGCGGGCATCGCGGGGCTGGGCGGCTGCGCACTGTCGCAGATCGGCAATGTCGGCCCCGACCTCGGGCAGAGCTACATCATCGATTCGTTCATGGCCGTCGTGCTGGGCGGGGTCGGGCAACTGGCGGGCACCGTGATCGGCGGCTTTGGGCTCGGGCTGGTCAGCAAGGCCATCGAGCCGTTCTGGGGCGCCGTGCTCGCGAAGATCGCGGTGCTGGTGCTGATCGTTCTGTTCATCCAGAAGCGGCCGCAGGGCATGTTCGCCCTGAAGGGCCGCAGCGCGGAGGCATGAGATGACATCCGCGACTTCTTCCGCCTCCACGTCCGTCGATGCACGCAGCGACGCTCAGGCGAGCGAACGCGAACGCCTCGAAGGCTTCGCGCTCGGCTTGCCGCCGCGCCCTGCCCTGCTGTCGCGGCGCGCGTGGCAGTTCCTGATCGCATTGATCATCGCGATCGGACTCGGCGTGCCGTTCACGGCGCTGGTGTTACCCGAAACGAGCACGTTCCATCTGTCCGCGTACGCGATGACGATCACCGGCAAATTCATGTGCTATGCGATTGCCGCGCTGGCGCTCGATCTCGTCTGGGGTTACTGCGGCATCCTGAGTCTTGGTCATGGGTTGTTCTTCGCGCTCGGCGGCTACGCGATCGGCATGTACCTGATGCGCGCGATCGGCCATGACGGCAAGTACGGCAGCGACCTGCCCGACTTCATGGTGTTTCTCGACTGGCATCAGTTGCCGTGGTACTGGGAAGGCACGCAGCATCTCGCGTATGCGCTGCTGCTGGTCGTGCTGGTGCCTGCCGTGCTCGCCTGGGTGTTCGGCTTCTTCACGTTTCGCTCGCGCGTGAAGGGCGTGTATCTGTCGATCATCACGCAGGCGATGACCTTTGCCGCGATGCTGCTGTTCTATCGCAACGAGACGGGCTTTGGCGGCAACAACGGCTTCACCGATTTCAAGCGGATTGCGGGCTATCCGATCACGCATGCCGGCACGCGGACCGCGCTTTTTCTTTTGACGTTTGCGATGCTCGTGCTTGCGTTCATCGGCGCGCGCGCAATCGTGACTTCGAAGCTCGGACGCGTGGTCACGGCTGTGCGCGACGGCGAGACGCGTCTGATGTTCCTCGGCTATAGCCCGCTTGCGTACAAGCTGTTCATCTGGACGGTGTCGGCCGTGCTGTGCGGCATTGCGGGCGCGCTGTATGTGCCGCAGGTCGGCATCATCAATCCGGGCGAGATGTCGCCGGGCAACTCGATTGAAATGGCGATCTGGGTGGCGGTGGGCGGACGCGGCACGTTGATCGGGCCGATTATCGGCGCGTTCGCGGTGAATGGCGCGAAGAGCTTTTTCACCGCTTATTTTGCGGAGTACTGGCTGTTCTTTTTGGGTTTGATCTTCGTGCTCGTGCCGTTGCTGCTGCCGAACGGGATCATGGGGCTGTTCGAGCTCGCAACACGCAAGAGGAACCGCTGATGAACGAAAACCCGATGGTTCCTGATCTTTCGCTGGCTGAAGAACATGATGGCCGCGCGCTTTCCGGCGTGGCGTCGATGGGACGCGTGGTCACGCCTGGCGAGATTGACGTATCGCATGGGGCGATTCTCTATCTGGAGGACGTGACGGTTTCGTTCGATGGCTTTCGCGCGTTGAATGCGTTGTCGCTGTCGATCGATGTCGGCGAGCTGCGCTGCATTATTGGGCCGAATGGCGCCGGCAAGACGACGATGATGGACGTCATTACAGGGAAGACTTCGCCTGATTCGGGCAAGGTGTTTCTTGGGCAGACGATCGATCTCACGCGGATGAACGAGCCTTCGATTGCACGCGCCGGGATTGGGCGCAAGTTTCAGAAGCCGACTGTGTTCGAGCAGCATCCCGTCTGGGAGAACCTCGAACTGGCGATGAAAACCGACAAGGGTTGGTTGGCGTCGTTACGCGCGCGGCTGGATCGTGCGGCGCAGGCTCGGATCGAGGAGACTTTGTCGTTGATTCGTCTCGAAGGCGAGGCGCTGCGGCCTGCTGGTGAGCTTTCTCATGGGCAGAAGCAGCGGCTCGAGATCGGGATGTTGTTGATGCAGCAGCCTGCTTTGTTGTTGCTCGATGAGCCTGCGGCTGGCATGACTGATGATGAGACTATGGAACTTGCTGCTCTTCTTAACCACTTGCGTGGGACCTGTTCCATGATGGTTGTTGAGCATGATATGGAGTTTGTGGCTGCTTTGGCCGGTGACACCGGTAAGGTTACTGTGATGGCCGAAGGCCGGGTTCTTGCGCAAGGGACGCTTGATGAGGTCAAGCGTGATGCTGCTGTGGTTGAGAGTTATTTGGGGCGTTGAACAGGTTTTTGGTTTTTTGGGTTTTTGTTTTTGTTTGCAACTGCTTCTTTTGTCGGTTTCTCTGAGGGTTCGTTGGCATCCGCCGTTTGCGCTTGTGCTGGCATCCGCGTATTGCCTTCGTGCTTCAGGCGTTGCCCCTGTGCGGGGCGGCACCTACTTTTCTTTGCCGCCGCAAAGAAAAGTAGGCAAAAGAAAGCGGCTCACACCGCCAACATGTGTACTTGCCTGAGGGCCCTCACAGGGTCTTACGCTTCACACGGCAGCGATTTTGTCCGCGTGCGTTGCCAACGCTTCGAACAGATGTCTCACCCGCTTCAAGCACCTCCGCAAAGGCAAGCGTCAGCGAAAGGTTTGTGCCGCCCAGGTGGCAAACGGTGTGTAGGTTGTCGCGTCGTACAGGATAGCGCTCTTACAAGGTGGGGCGCGTGCGCTATCGGTCCGAAGTGAGGCGTGTGGAGTACTTGGGCCTACACACAGTTTGCCACCTGGGCGGCAGCGGACTATCTGGCACGGCACGCTGTAGTACGGGCGTGTGAAGCGGGTGAGGCGCACTGCAAGCGCGCTGGCAACGAACGTGGGTCACGTGATTGCCGTGTGAAGCGTAAGAACCTGTGAGGGCCCTCAGGCAGGAACGAGAACTGGCGGTGTGAGCCGCTTTCTTTTGCCTACTTTTCTTTGCGGCGGCAAAGAAAAGTAGGTGCCGCCCCGCACAGGGGCAACGCCTGAAGCACGCTAACAAATCGCGGATGCCACCGCAAAGCCCAAAAAACCTGCCGCTCGCGAAAGAGCAAAAAAAGGACACACGAAAATGCTTGAAGTAGAAAACCTGAACCAGTACTACGGCGGCAGCCACATCCTCCGAAATGTAAAGCTGACGGTGCCAGACGGAAAACTAACCGTCCTGCTAGGGCGCAATGGCGTAGGCAAGACTACGCTCCTAAGAACCCTGATGGGCGTCGTCCCCATCAAGACCGGCGAAATCAGGTGGCGCGAAACGCCGATAACAAAACTCGCCCCTCACGCGCGAGTAGCGCAAGGATTAGCCTACGTGCCGCAAGGCAGAGACATCTTCCCAAGACTAACGGTAGAAGAAAACCTGCTCGTCGGCGCAGCCAGCAAAAAAGCCCCCAAAAAAATCCCGGACAAGATCTACGACCTGTTCCCCGTCCTGAAGGACATGAAGGCAAGAAGAGGCGGCGACCTCTCCGGCGGCCAGCAGCAACAGCTGGCAATCGGACGAGCACTCATGAGCGAACCGCAACTGCTGATCCTCGATGAACCCACGGAAGGCATCCAGCCGTCCATCATCCAGGACATCGGCAGAACCCTCCGGCAACTCGTCGAGGAAATGGGCCTGACCGTCCTGCTCGTCGAGCAATACTACGACTTCGCCAAGGCCATCGCCGACCGCTACTGGGTCATGAGCCGCGGCGAAATCGTCGCGGGCGGCGAAGGCGCCAACATGGACGACGACGGCGTGCGCACGCTGATCGCGGTATAACGGCGAGGCCCAGTTAGCTGCTATCCTCGCCGCATGTCGCTTCACGAACACCACGCCACGCTCGCCACCATCGACGATCCGTCGCACGCCCAATGGCGTGCCCGGCTCGAACTCGGCTTCGCCCGACACGGCGAGCGAACCACCCTCGCCCATCGTCTGCACGAAGGCCCGTTGCGCCTGCAACGCCCGCTCTATCCCGAAGGGACGTCCATCTGTCACGCCGTCATCGTGCATCCGCCCGGCGGCGTCGCGGGCGGCGACCGGCTCGATATCGACATCCGCCTCGATGCGAATACTCACGCCGTGCTCACGACGCCCGGCGCGACCAAGTGGTACAAGTCGAACGGCCGCCCGGCGTATCAGCGCATCGCAATCCGCGTCGGCGCAAATGCAAAGCTCGACTGGCTGCCGCAAAACAACATCGTCTTCGATCACGCGAACGCTTCGCTCGACTTCTCGCTCACACTCGACGAAGGCGCCACCGCGCTCGGCTGGGACGCGACGCAACTCGGCAGGCAGGCCGCGGGCGAAACCTGGTCGGCGGGTCATCTGCGCGCTGTTTCGCGCATCGTCGGCGCGGATGGTCAGCCGTTGTGGTTCGAACGCGCGAAGCTCGCTGCCAGCGACCCGCTGCGCGACGCGCCGCAAGGTCTTGCGAACTTCCCCGCGTTCGGCACGCTGTGGGCCGTCAGCCCGCAATGCAACGACGCGCTCGCCGAGGCACTCACCGCCCAGTTGCCCTTCGACGATTCGATTCGCGCGGCCGCATCGTGCGTGTGCGATGGCGTGATGATCGTGCGGGCCGTCGCGCGATCGATGGAAACGCTTCAGCAAGCGTTGACCCAGTGCTGGCTGCACTTGCGGCCAGTCGTGCATCAGGTCGACGCGAAGCCGCTGCGGATCTGGACTACCTGAGCAGATAACCGGGCGAATCGGGTCTACGCACCATCTTCGGGCATCGCGCCGCGCCAGTGTGGTGCAACGGCACATGCAAGCAACGGGAAAGCCTCGCCTCGCCTGCATGGCATAGCCCTTGCTGCTTATGGCGCCTCGCGAGCGCCGCATCGACGGCGCGTTGCGAAGCCCGCTAAAAATCACACGCCGAAGCTGATCGCCAACATGACCCAAACAACCGTACATCGCCCGCGCCGCGCGTGGCTCGCCACCCTGCTGCTCGCGCCGTTCCTGACGCTCGCCGCGCCCGTCGCGCACGCCGACACGCTCGACAACATCACCAAGGCTGGCGTCCTCAAGGTCGCCGTGCCGGAAGACTATCCGCCGTTCGGCTCGGTCGGTCCCGACCTGAAGCCGCAAGGCTACGACATCGACACGGCCGCGCTGCTCGCGAAGTCGATGAACGTGAAGCTCGAACTCGTGCCCGTCAACAGCGCGAACCGCATCCCCTATCTGCAAACCAACAAGGTCGATCTCGTGATCTCGTCGCTCGGCAAGACGCCGGAACGCGAGAAGGTCATCGATTTTTCGACGCCGTACGCGCCGTACTATCAAGGCGTGTTCGGTCCCGCCGACATCAAGGTCAGCGGCCCCGCCGATCTCACTGGCAAGACGGTCGGCGCGACGCGCGGCGCGCTCGAAGAAATCGCGCTCACGCAGATGGCGCCGAACGCGACCATCAAGCGCTTCGAAGACAACAACGCGACCATCGCCGCGTTTCTGTCGGGCCAGGTGCAGTTGATCGCAGCGGGCAACATCGTCGCCGCCGCCATCCTCGCAAAGAACCCGCCGCGCCGTCCGGAACCGAAGTTCGTCATCAAGAACTCGCCGTGCTTCGTCGGCATGAACAAGAACGAGCCGCGCCTGCAACAGAAGGTCGATGCCGCCATCGCGCAGGCGAAGCAGGACGGCACCCTCAACGCGATGTCGAAGAAGTGGTTCAGCGCGCCCTTGCCCGCCGATCTGTAAGCACTGCGTCGGTTGAAGCTGGTATCGTGATGCGGCCGTGCGCCGCACGCGATACGGGCAGCGGCGACAGGGCAGCAACACTGCGCGCAGCGCCGGAATGACCCACGCGGCGCTCGCTCACGCGGGCGCCATAGGACGAATGCGATAAGCGAATGCGATGAAGCTCACTCCACGCGAAAAAGACAAACTCCTGATCTTCACGGCCGCGCTGCTCGCGGAACGTCGCCGCGCACGCGGCCTCAAACTCAACTATCCGGAAGCCGTCGCGTTCATCACGGCCGCGCTGATGGAAGCCGCGCGCGACGGCAAGACGGTTGCCGAAGTGATGCACTACGGCACCACGCTACTCACACGCGACGACGTGATGGAAGGCGTGCCCGAGATGATTCCCGATATCCAGGTCGAAGCCACCTTCCCCGACGGCACGAAGCTCGTGACCGTCCATCACCCTATTCCGTGACGAGGCGCGCATGATCCCTGGTGAACTGATTACCGACGACGGCGAACACGAACTCAACGCAGGCCGCGCGACTGTCACCGTCACCGTGTCGAACACGGGCGACCGGCCTGTGCAGGTCGGCTCGCACTACCACTTCTACGAAGTCAACACGGCGCTCGCGTTCGATCGCGAAGCCGCGCGCGGCTTCCGCCTGAACATCGCAGCGGGCACCGCCGTGCGCTTCGAGCCGGGCCAGGAACGCACGGTCGAACTCGTCGCGCTGGCGGGCGACCGCGTCGTCTACGGCTTCAATGGCAAGGTAATGGGCAAGCTCTGATCGCTGTGCTTACGCGCGAACATTCGGGAACCTCTCAAACATGACATTACGCATTGGCCGCCGCGCATACGCGGAAATGTTCGGCCCGACGACGGGCGACCGTGTACGCCTCGCGGACACCGATCTGCTGATCGAAGTCGAACGCGACTACACGATCTACGGCGAAGAAGTGAAGTTCGGCGGCGGCAAGGTGATTCGCGACGGCATGGGCCAGTCGCAGCGCGTCGCAGCCGACGTGGTCGATACCGTCGTGACGAACGCGCTGATTCTCGATCACTGGGGCATCGTCAAGGCCGATATCGGCATCAAGAACGGCCGCATCGCGGCGATCGGCAAGGCGGGCAATCCCGACATCCAGCCGGGCGTGACGATTGCGATCGGCGCGGCGACGGAAGTGATCGCGGGTGAAGGCATGATCGTGACGGCGGGCGGCATCGATACGCACATTCACTTCATCAGCCCGCAGCAGATCGAAGAAGCGCTCGCGAGCGGCGTGACGACGATGCTCGGCGGCGGCACGGGCCCCGCGACGGGCACGAATGCGACGACCTGCACGCCGGGCCCGTGGCACATGGAGCGCATGCTGCAAGCCGCCGATGGCTATCCGATGAATCTCGGCTTTCTCGGCAAGGGCAACGTGAGCCTGCCGCAGCCCGCGCTCGAGCAGATCGCAGCGGGCGCGATCGGGCTGAAGCTGCATGAGGACTGGGGCACGACGCCCGCTGCGATCGACAACTGTCTTTCGGTTGCCGACGACACCGACACGCAGGTCGCGATCCACACGGACACGCTGAACGAAGCGGGCTTCGTCGAAGCGACGGTGGCCGCGTTCAAGGGCCGCACGATTCACACGTATCACACGGAAGGCGCGGGCGGTGGCCACGCGCCCGACATCATCAAGGTGTGCGGCGAAGCGAACGTGCTGCCGTCGTCGACGAATCCGACGCGCCCTTATACCGTCAACACGCTCGACGAACATCTCGACATGCTGATGGTCTGCCATCACCTCGATCCGTCGATTGCGGAAGACATCGCGTTCGCTGAATCGCGCATCCGTCGCGAGACGATTGCGGCGGAAGACATCCTTCACGATCTTGGCGCGCTGTCGATGCTCTCCTCGGATTCGCAAGCGATGGGCCGCGTCGGCGAAGTGATCATCCGCACGTGGCAGACCGCGCACAAGATGAAGGCGCAGCGCGGCGCGCTGCCCGAAGACAACGCGCGCAACGACAATTTCCGCGCGAAGCGTTACGTCGCGAAGTACACGATCAACCCGGCGCTCACGCATGGCATCGCGCATGAAGTCGGTTCGATCGAGCCGGGCAAATGGGCCGATATCGTATTCTGGGAACCGGCGTTCTTCGGCATCAAGCCTGCGCTGATCCTCAAGGGCGGCATGATCGCGATGGCGCAGATGGGCGATCCGAACGCATCGATTCCGACGCCGCAGCCCGTGCACTATCGCGAGATGTTCGCGACGCGCGGCGGCGCATTGGGACGCACGTCGCTGACTTTCGTGTCGCAGATGGCGCTCGATGCGAACATCGCCGAGCGCTACGGCCTGAGCAAGCGTATCGTTGCAGTGAAGGACTGCCGCAGCGTCACGAAGGCCCACATGATCCACAACGCGTGGCAGCCGTCGATCAGCGTCGATCCCGAGACGTATCAGGTGATCGCTGACGGGCAATTGCTGACCTGCGAGCCGGCAAAAGTCCTGCCGATGGCGCAACGCTATTTCCTGTTCTGACATGCGAACGATCGACAAATTGCTGGGCGCGCATATCAAGCTCGCGCCCGTTCTCGTCAAACGCGCGCCGACGCTGACACTCACGTTCGACGTGCGCTGCAAGAGCCGTCTTGCAGCGACGCTCGATAGCGGCGAAGAAGTCGCGCTGCTGCTGCCGCGCGGCACCGTACTGCGCGACGGCGATGTGCTCGTCGCCGACGACGGCGGCCTCGTGCGCGTGGTCGCGGCGCCTGAATCCGTGCTGTATGTGCGCGCGAAAGATGTACTGACGTTGACGCGCGCCGCGTATCACCTCGGCAACCGGCACACGCCCGTCGAAGTCGGCGCCGATTATCTGAAGCTCGAATACGACCCAGTGCTCGCCGATATGCTCAAGCGCCTGGGCGCCTCGGTCGATCAGGTCGAGATGCCGTTCCAGCCGGAGACGGGCGCGTATGGCGGCGGTCATCGGCATGGTCACGACGAGACCTTCGCCGAGGACTATGCGCTCGCGCAGCAGGTGTATGGCGAGCATCATGGGCATGCGCATTCGCACGATCACGGGCATGAGCATCACGATCATGGCCACGCGCATTCGCATGAACACGCGCACGATCACGCTCATGACCACGATCACGGTGACTGTGATTCGTCGTGCGGTCACGATCATGGTCACGGCCATCATCATGCGCATCGCTGAACTGACTGCGCTGTTGCATCTCGCGTCGCCGGCTTTGCCGATCGGCGCGTTCAGTTATTCGCAGGGACTCGAAGCCGCGATCGAAGCGAAGCTCGTCACCGATGCCGATACGGCGTGCGCGTGGATCAAAAGCGGGCTTTCGAACGTGCTCGCACAGGGCGAACTGCCGTTTCTCGCGCATCAGATCGAACGCTGGCGCGCGCATGATGCCGCGGCGTTGGCGGAAGGCAACCGCGAGTTTCTCGCGAGCCGCGAGTCGATGGAGTTGCGGCGCGAGACGGAGCAGATGGGCTGGTCGTTGCGGCAGTTGTGTGCGTCGCTCGAATGGGGCGATGCGGAACGCCGCGCGACGCTTGCGTCGATGACGCCGATTGCGCAGCCGACGGCCTTCGCGTTCGCCGCGTTCGCGCACGACGCCGCCACGGATGCCGCGCTCGCCGCCTATGCGTTCAGCTGGGCCGAGAACCAGGCGGCCGCCGCGTTGAAGGCTGTGCCGCTCGGTCAGCTTGCCGGGCAGCGGATCATCGTCGCGTTGCGCGAGCCGATCGACGCCGCCGTCAGACAGGCACTCGCCACTTCACCCGATGACATCAACACATTCGCGCCGCAACTCGGCATTTTGTCGGCGCGGCACGAGTCGCAGTATTCGCGACTCTTTCGCTCGTAGCCTTTTGCTTTTCACGATTTGCTTTTGACGATCACGAACATGAACGCTCCTCATCCGATGCAACGCACGAAGAAACTGCCGCCGCTGCGCGTGGGCGTCGGCGGGCCTGTGGGCTCCGGCAAGACGACGCTGCTCGAAATGCTGTGCAAGGCGATGCGCGACAAGTACGACCTCGTCGCAATCACCAACGATATCTACACGAAGGAAGACCAGCGTCTGCTGACGGTGGCGGGCGCATTGCCTGCCGAGCGCATCATGGGCGTGGAAACGGGCGGCTGCCCGCATACGGCGATTCGCGAGGATGCATCGATCAATCTCGAAGCGGTTGACCGGATGCTTGGGCGGTTTCCTGACGCGGATATCGTTTTTATCGAGTCGGGTGGGGATAATCTTGCGGCGACTTTTAGTCCGGAGTTGTCTGATCTGACTATCTATGTGATCGACGTCGCAGGCGGAGAGAAGATTCCTCGCAAGGGCGGCCCAGGTATCACGAAGTCGGATCTGCTCGTGATCAATAAGACCGATCTTGCGCCGATGGTCGGTGCGAATCTTGATGTCATGGCTTCGGATGCCGCGAAGATGCGCGGCGAGCGGCCTTTTGTGATGTGTAATCTGAAGGCGCTAGCGGGCCTCGATCAGGTTATTGCGTTTATTGAAAAGAAGGGTTTGTTGAAGGTTTGAGGCTTTTTTGTCTGCGACGCTGGGTCTGTTTGAGGCGTGTCGCTGGCATCCGCATTTTGCCTTCGGGGTTCTAGCGTCGCCCACACAGGGGCGACGCATGGAGAGAGTAAGCCATATCGCGGATGCCATAACAACGATGGCGACAGCGACAGCTCAAAGCGAACCGCGACAAGATCCTCTGCCAGCTAGCCGGGCAACAACGTAGTCAACACGTTAACAGTCCGGGCAGTCGCCCCTCGATGCCGTGCAGCGAAAGCCGAAGCCGCCCCGCTCATCGCCACACGCCGCGCCTTGTCCTCAAAAAGCTCACGCAGCACGCGCCCAAGATCCGCTGGATCCTTCACCTGCACACAAGCCCCAGCAGCAACCGCATCCGCCGTCGCCTGGGTGAAGTTGAACACATGCGGCCCGATCAGCACAGGCACGCCCACACCACACGCCTCGATCAGATTCTGCCCGCCCAACGGCAGCAGACTGCCGCCAATAAACGCGACATCCGACGCAGCATAGTAAGCACCCAACTCACCCATCGAATCGCCGAGCAGCACCTTCACATCGCGTTGCAAATCAGGCACAGCAACTTCGCCAACAGCAGCCCCGCCCGCAGGCGCCCATGCCGAGCGCCGTACACACCGCAGACCCTTCTTCTCGACCAGCGTCAAAACCTCGTTGAAGCGCTGCGGATGACGCGGCACAAGCACCAGCAGCGCATCATCGACGCCAAGCGCCGTGAAGGCCTGCAACACCAGTTCCTCTTCTCCCTCCCGCGTGCTCGCCGCAACCCACACCGGACGCGAACCGATAGCCGCGCGCCACGCATGCCCGCGCGCCGCCAGTTCCGGTGGCGTGCTCATGTCGAACTTCAGATTGCCGAGCACGGCGACGTTGCGCGCGCCCAGCGCAGAGAGCCGCGTCGCATCCGATGGACTCTGCGCCAGCACGCGCGCAAACCCGCCGAACACGCCGCGCGTCGCACTGCCGAACTTCGCCGCGCGCCGGTACGAACGCTCCGACATCCGCGCATTCGTCAGCACGAGCGGCACGTCGGCGCGACGGCATTCGTCGATCAGCGTCGGCCACACTTCCGTTTCCATCACGAGACCGACGGACGGACGCCACGCCTTCAAAAAGCGCCGCACCGCGTGCGGCATGTCGTACGGCAGATAGCAACGCAGCACGCGATCGCCGAAGATCTGCTCGCCCGTTGCGCGGCCGCTCGGCGTCATGTGCGTCAGCAGGATGCGCGCGTCGGGCCGCGCCTTGAGCAGCGCCTCGATGAGCGGTTGCGCAGCGCGTGTCTCGCCGACAGACACGGCGTGCACCCAGATCAGCGGCGTATCGTCCTCGGGCACGCGGCCGCGCGTGAAACCGAAACGCTCGCCGATATGCTCGCGATAACCCCGCTCCTTGCGCGAACGGATCAGAAGACGCAGCACCGCCAGCGGCGCGATCAGCCACCAAAGCGCGTTGTAGATGACCCTCAGCATCGGGCCTCCGCGCGCGGCATCGAGAGAGGCATGGAGACGGCTGCACGTGCAGCGCCTCGCACTACGTTCGCGGGAAAAAGCAGCGCGTCGCTCAAACCAGCGCCCTGCCCTTCAGGCGTTCGAGAATGCCAAGCGGCGCGCACTCCGGCTGCGCCATCGACTTGACGGGCAGGAAGAACGTCTGCTCCATCATGAACTGGCCGGACATCACCGCATGCGACGTCTGATCCGAGAAGCACACCCACACGCATCCAGGCGGGAACGGCATCGTCACTTGCGGCGACGCCTTCTGGTACTCGAGATCGGCCTTCATGCCGTCGTGCAGATTCAGCATCAGATGGTCGTACTCGCTGCGCGGCGACTTGGTCACGTGCAGCAGATTCAGCAGCCACGCCGAGCCGGGCATCTGCGGCTTGATGCGCGGCAGGAAGCGCTTCGCCATATCCTCGAACGGCTCGCCGACGCGCCACACGCGCGGCGCGCCCGTCGGATTGATGTTCGTGAACACGCGCAGGATGCGCTCGCCGTAGTTGGGACGTGACGGAAACGCGTCGACGTGCAGGCGGCTATCGTCCTTGCGCCACGACGTCTCGCGCGTTTCCACCTGATGCAGCCGCAAGCTGGTCGGCGCGACGCGCAGCTTGCCCTTGTACTCGGGAAACAGCCCGTCGACGAGCGATCGCGCATTCGATTGATAACGCGCAATCAGCGCGCGCACGGCCGACTGCGTGACGGCATCGCCCAGCACACCATGCAGCGCGCCGCCATTCGGCTCGAGACTGATGTTCTTGCGGTTCGGATCGGCCAGCGCGGGATCGAGCAGCGCGCGTTCGCCGCCTTCGATCGCAAAAGCGAGATTCGGAAAATACAGCACCTTGCCGCGCTCGACGCCCGCGAGCAGCGTCTCGCGCGGCATCGACAAGCCCTGGCCGTGCCAGTCGGCGCTCGGTACTTCGATGATCTGGGATTCGTTCATGATCGCCTTTCGAAAGCGGATAAAGCTGGGCGCACTTGCGGCCGACGGCGGCGCCGGATCAAGACAGCCGACGCGCATCCGGCATAGACCTGATTATGGGCTTCGGGAGCCGTGGACCGGCCGCTGCGTCGCTCGCGCGGCACTGGCCAGCGGCATCGCACGATGTCTGCGCCGCCATTGCCGCACTGCGTCACAGCAGGCCGAATTCCGCCAGCGCGGACTTGACCTGCTGCAGCGTCGGCGGCTGGCCAGCCGTGCCGAGATTCACGACGTTCGGCGACCAGTAGCCGCCCGTACGCCATGAAGTGGCGAAATTGTACAACTCGACTGTCGGGCGCTTCAGCGCGGCTGCGATGTGAACCAGACCTGTATCAACTCCGACCGTCGCCGCCGCACCTTCGATCAGCCCCACCACGGCGGGCAGCGACAGCTTCGGCGGCACGATGGCGGCCGCGCCGAACTCTTTGGCGAGACGCTCGCTGGTCACGCGCTCGGCGTCGCTGCCCCACGGCAGCACGATCGACGCGCCGCGCCGCACCAGCGACTGACCCAGTTCGATCCATGCGGCATCGGGCCATTGCTTGTCCGCACGCGACGTGGCGTGAACGAAAACCACGTAAGGCACGGGAAGATTCAGCTGCGCTTCGGACAGCGCGAGCGCCGCGCGCTGCGTGTCGAGGCCGAAGTCGATCTCGTCGGTAGGCTGCGGCACAGGATCGCCGAGCGCTGCCGCGACCAGTTGCCGCGTACGCTCGACGACATGCGTGCGCGGCGGGATGGGCACCAACCGGTCGTAGAAGAAGCGCACGGGCCATTCGTAGCCCGCGCCGTCCGTGCGATTGCCGAGACCGACGAGCGGCCCGCGGGCCATCTTCGCGACCCACGCGGTCTTGATGAGCCCCTGGCAGTCGATGACGAGATCGTAGTTTTCGGCGGCCAGCGCGCGGCGGAATGCGCTGATTTCACGCCAGTTGTCGATAGAGAGGATGCGTTTGCGCCAGCGCCGCAACGACACAGGAATCGCGCGCCGGACGCCTTCGACCAGTTCGACCAGTTTGACGAAGCTCTCTTCGACGAGCCAGTCAATCTGCGCATCGGGATGGCGGCGGCGGATGTCGGCGATGGCCGGCATGTTGTGAACGACGTCGCCTAGCGACGACACTCTCACGATTAGTATCTTTTGCGCGCTCAAGAAAGGGGAAACGCCAGCTGACCTGGCGTCAGGATGCATGGAAAGGACGCAATTTTAGCGCGCCCGACGCAAACAACATGAAAAAACGCGGCGCGGTAAGCATACCTTGCGCCGCGTCGGGTTCTGCACCGCAGGCCGGCTGTGGGCCGACTATAGACGACCAGGGATGGCTATGGCACATAACCATCCCGGCATCCGGAGAGGATCAGAACGGCAGTTTCGCGTCCGCTTTCTCCGCGAGGATCACGCGGCGGAAATCTTCCTGGATACGCTTGAGCGCCGCGTCGTTGTCGGCCTCGAATCGCATCACGACGACGGGCGTCGTGTTCGACGAACGCGCAAGGCCGAATCCATCCGGATACTCGACGCGCAGACCATCAATAGTCACAACCTGGTCGGCATCAGGAAACGTCGCACTCTTCTGCAAACGCGCGATCAGCTCAAAATTCTCACCTTCCTGAAGCTTCAACTGCAATTCAGGCGTCGAATGCGAATTCGGCAGGTCATTGAGCAGCTTGCTCGGATCCGCCACCTTCGCAAGAATTTCCAGCAACCGCGCGCCGGTATAAAGGCCATCATCAAACCCGTACCAGCGGTCCTTGAAGAACACGTGGCCGCTCATCTCACCCGCCAGCGGTGCACCCGTCTCCCGCAGCTTTGCCTTCACGAGCGAGTGCCCCGTCTTCCACATCAGCGGCTCGCCGCCTTTCGCCTTCACCCACGTCGCCAGATTGCGCGTGCACTTCACGTCGTAAATGATCTGCGCGCCCTTGTTGCGCGACAGCACTTCTTCGGCAAACAGCATCAGCTGGCGATCCGGATAGATGATCTGGCCATCTTTCGTGACCACGCCCAGGCGGTCGCCGTCGCCGTCGAATGCGAAGCCGATCTCGGCGTCCGTTTCCTTCAGCGCGCGGATCACGTCCTGCAGGTTTTCCGGGTGCGCCGGGTCGGGGTGGTGATTCGGGAAGTTACCGTCGATCTCCGTGAACAACTCGACCAGCTCGCAGCCCAGCGCCTTGAACAGACGCGGCGCAAGACCGCCCGCGACGCCGTTGCCCGTATCGACGACGATCTTCAGCGGACGCGCGAGCTTGATGTCGCTCGTGATGCGCTCCAGGTACGCATCGGCGATGTCGTAGTCCTGATAAGTGCCGCTGCCGCTTTCGAAACGGTTTTCGGTGATGCGCTTGTACAAGCCCTGAATCTGCTCGCCGTAGATGGCCGCGCCGCGCAGCACCATCTTGAAGCCGTTGTAGTCGGGCGGATTGTGGCTGCCCGTGACGACGATGCAGGAATCGACGCGGCGTTCGCCGCCTTCGAGCTTGAGCGGCACGCTGGCCGCAAAGTAACCAACGGGCGTCGGCACCATGCCGACGTTGACCACGTCGACACCCGCCGCGCGCAGGCCGTCCGACAGCGCCTCGATCAGTTCGGGACCGGAGAGCCGGCCGTCGCGCGCGACCACGACGGCATCGCCGCCCTGCGCGCGCACTTCGCTGCCGAATGCGCGACCGATCGAACGCGCGGTTTCGGCGTCGAGCGTCTTGCCGATCACTCCGCGGATGTCATATGCCTTGAATATGGATTGCGAGATCATGGATTGGCTCACTTACGTGCAATGGAAAAAATTGGGTTGACACAGCGTGGTCATGGCACTGTGCCTTGCCGGAAGCGATCCGGATACAACTTATAATTGCGCTTTTCAGCGTCGCCTTACTGGCACCATTCTAATGCTTAGATGCCCCGGGCTCACAAAGTTGCCGCCCCATTCGTTCGCCCGGGCACGCCAACCTACAGATCATATGCACCTCCCGTGCCCGCAAACAGCAAACGGTTGCCATGCGCAGGCCTGCGCTTAAGCGTTTTACAAGTCCCGACGGCACGCGCGCTGTCGCAAGCCTTGTCTGACCTGGCCTGGAGCGCCTCGGACAGATCGGCGTGGTGAACGCGAACAGCAGCGTGCCGGCGCGCTACCTCGGTCGCGACCTGTTCGGCACGTGGCAATACGCCAATACGCGTTTGCTCGTCCTGTCGCCGCTTACATGGGCCCGGGGCGCGAAAATCCTCGTGCCGCGCATCGCGCATCCGCAGAAGAACTACAAGGGCTTCCCCATTGAGCACAAGCGCAATCGAAGTTCGATGTCGATACATGCTGCAATGCCGTTTCGGCGCGTGTGAGAAGGTGAAGGACTGCTGTACTACAACCGGTCATATT